>Ga0316202_10000091_pt1 | contig 144105 bp, 101 predicted proteins | sample 3monrhotite_MG_FD_204934 | JGI IMG/M metagenome (GOLD analysis project Ga0316202, IMG submission 204934) | Microbial mat bacterial communities from mineral coupon in-situ incubated in ocean water Damariscotta River, Maine, United States -... | ecosystem: Environmental > Aquatic > Marine >... | reverse complement strand
CTCGACTCCAATGGGCTACCGGTGGTGACGTCTGAGACCGACGGGTTCGGGCGACTCACCCGGACGATCACCTTCGAAGTCCAAGACATTGCGCCGGTCGCGCTGGCAGGACCCGACGTTTCGGTCCTGGCCTCCTCGGTCCAGCTCGACGGGTCGAACTCCTTCGATCCCAACGGCGGAACCGCTTCGGTCGGCTACATTTGGTCCGCCACGGACCAAAACAACACCGTCCTCAGCCCGACGGTGTTCAACAACGACGGGATCTCGAACCCGATCTTCGCGCCGGGCAACTCGGGCGTGTTCACCTTGACCCTGACGGTGTTCAAGCTGAGCAACCCCTCGAGCCAAGCCAGCGACACAGTCCAGGTCGTGGTGAACAACCCCGGAAACCTGCTGCCGGTGGCTCTTGCTGGTCAAGACCAGGTCGTGCGCGTCCAGTCCGAGGTGACCCTCGACGGCGGGGCCAGCGTCGACCCCGAGGGCCTGACGCTGATCTACCAGTGGACGGTCGTCTCGAGCCCGGAGCCTGTGGTCCTGTCCTCCTTCACGGACGTCAGGCCGACCTTCAGGCCAGGGGTCCCCGGCTCCTACGTGTTCCGACTCCAGGTTGCTGAGGGCAGCATTCAGAGCCCGCCCGACACCGTCACGGTCTACGTGATCGACGACGGCACCGGGACAGGTCGAGTCGGCCCCGCCGCAGCGCCTCTGGCGCTGGGCCTGCGCCGCTCGGTGTTCATGACCAGCACACCTGCGTCGCTGAACACCTCGCCGCCTTCGCTGGTGTTCGCGGACGGGATCAAGCGGGTGGCGTCGATCGTGGATCTCACCTCCGACACCTCGGACGACCCCCTCTCCTCGGCGATCGCAGGGCTCTACAAGGTCGTGATCTACACGAACAGCAGCCTCTTCGCGAAGGTCTACTTCCCGACCGACGTCCTCGACGACCTGCCGAAGCAGCTCGAGTTCGCCAACGGCTCGACCGAGGAAGTCCTCCACTTCGCGATCGCGGGTGAGAGCTTCATCATTGACGGCGGCGAGAGCGTCGACGACGGCGGGGTCACGACCTTCAACTGGACTCAGATCAGCGGCCCCTTCCTGTTCCAGACGAACACGGGGACGCCGATCAGCCTGGTCCCGAGCGTGGCGGGGACCTACGAGTTCGAGCTGAGCGTGGTGGACAACGTCGGCCTCGGGTCCTTCCCCCGCCGGATTCAGGTCGCCGTCCTGCCAGCGAGCGTCCTCCCCCCGGCGACTGCTGGGGGAACTGGCACGGCGCTCCTCGCGGCGAGCGCCAACGACCCCAGCACAGGCGCGGGTCCGCCCTCGGCCGTGATCACGGTCGGCGGAGTCACGACTCAGCAGATCGAGGGGACCACGGTCCACTACGGCTCGGCGGGCGCCACGCTGACCCTCGACGCCTCCCAGAGTGTGAGCCGCCAGAGCGGCGTTCCCGCCCAGGGCGGGCTGACCTATCGCTGGAAGCAGATCGCCGGTCCGACCGGAGTCCTGACCGGCGAGACTCAAGCCGGAGCGACGGTCGTGACCAAGACGGGCGCACCTGGCGCCTACCAGTTCGAGTTGACCGTGACTGACACCAACGGCGTCTCGGGTACCGAGACGGTCTGGGTCACCTTCGGAGCCTCGGGCACGCAGCCTCCAGTCGCGGTCGTCGCGGCGCAGGAGACGGTGATCTTGCCTTCCGACGGTCAGCCTCTGGTCTTGAACCTCAACGGAAGCGCGAGCCTGGGCGACACCCTGACCTACAAGTGGAGCCAGACTCAGGGCGTCCCAACCGTCGTGGAGGGGACGACCAGCGGGAAGATCACCCTGACCCAGCCAGGGACCTACACCTTCAACCTCCAAGTCAGCGACTCCACCGGAGTCGCCAGTGCGCCTGGCCAGGTGACCTTCCGAGTTCGAGCGGCCGCTGAGGCGACCCTCGATTCCGGCGGGAGCACCTCCAAGTCGAGCGGAGGCTGTTCCGTCGCTCCCGAGGGGCGGATCGGTTGGGAGGCATGGTTCTTGGCGCTCTTGGTCTTGGGCCTGTTCGGGGTTCGCTTGGGGCGTCCCGAGCCTCTCCTGAGCCGAGTCGAAGGCTAGCGGGGAGCAGGCGTCGCCATGAACATGCAGAGCGTGAATCTCAAGACGGTCGGGCGTTGGATCGTGCCAGCGACGGTCCTCTCCATGGCGGTCGCGGCGATCGTGTTCCTGGGCGCGGTCGAGTTGACCGCCGAGGACGAGGGCTGGAGTGCTAGTGCGCCTGAGCAGGACGTCGCTGCAGCTGAGGCGAGCTCCGCCGAGGCTCAGCGCCACGTCAGCCAGCCAGCGGCAAAGCCTGAGCCTCGGGTGGCGCCCCCGCCCTTGAGTCGTGGAAAGGCTGCCGTGACTCAGCCCGTGAGCTGGCGCAGGCCACAGCCGGGCGCGGCTCGGAGCGAGAGCGCGGCGACCAGCCAGGCCGTGGCGCTCAACGTTCGCCTCGCTCGCTGTCATGACCTCGGCTCACGCTTGCGCTTTCTCGATCAACACCTAAGGAAGCTCAGCAACGACCGAGCCATGCTGGAGCTCGAGGGGCTCCTAGACGGCGTCTTACCGGGCCGCTTCGCCGAGGCGGAGCAACTCCGATTGGGCGTCTTGGCGCGCCTGGGGCGATATGACGACCCCAGGGTCGAGCAGGCCTTGGTCCGCCGTCTGGAGACGGACTTACCTCGCCCTCAGCGCTTGCTAGCGCTCGAGCTCTTGGCGGCTCGCCCGAACGTAGGTCGCACCGAAATGGCGACGATCGCCTCCTCCGACCACGATCTCGTGGTGCAAAAAAAGGCAGCCTGGGCGCTGCGACACGCACGTTGAGCTGGGATACGATCTGCCGACTCTCAGCGCCAGGGGGCGCATAGTGGTGGGGAAACTCAAGTTTGGGGCTATCAGGGACGCGCTCGTCGTGTTGGCCGCTGGCGCGTTGTTCGCTGGTTGCGGAGCTGCTTACTACGGCACCGCGATCGCGATCTTCGTGACGCAGAAGGACAAGACGACCATCGACACGAGCTTCCCGGACGCCGTGCCGACCGCTCCGATTACGCCCCCCTTCGCGACCCTCGCGCTAGACACGACCCAGGTCACCGTGACCCGCTCCGACACGGGCGGGTTCGTCGTCGCGACCTCCCCCTCGACTCAAGAGGTCACAGACTTCCCCGTGACCGCCCTCAACTTCCCAGCTGGTCTGGGTGAGGCGCGCTCCAACCGAGACAGCGACGAGAACCTGGTCACGGGCGACAAGCTCTTCGTGCGGATCAACAACGACACGGTCCAGAGCTTCACGATCGCCGCAGGCGAGGTGGCCTCGATCGGATCTGCCGTCGCGGCAGCGATCCAGTCCAAGGTTCGCGTCCTGGCGCCGATTCAGAACACAGTCCCAGCCGAGGCCTACACGCTCTTCTCGGCGAGCTTCGATCGGACCACGCGCTCCTACCTGTTCAAGTCTGGCGCCCCGGGCGCGACCTCCGAGGTCGTCTGGCAGCCCGCTCCGCGGACGAACACCGCAGACCCCACCTTGGACGCGGCCTCGGAGACGACGGCTGCCCGCCTGGGCTTCGGCTTGGCGAACGGCGGTCAGGAGCTAGCAGGCGCGGAGGCAATTCGGTTCCAAGTCCTCAACCGCGGGGACGACGTGATCCCTCAGGGGACCTTGGTCAAGCTCTACCTCTCGCTGGATAAGGATTTGTCCCTCGCGGACGACGTTCTGTTCGACGAGGTCGAGATTCCAGCCACGATCGCAGTTGGGGAGTCGCGACTGGTTACGCGGCGCAACGGGGGGACGCTCCCGGTGCCTCTGGTTCGGAGTGACTTCAAGGACTCGACCTATTACGTCCTCTTCGTCGTCGACCAGACAGGGGGCGAGAAGGTCACGACCAACAACACCACCTTCTCGTTGGGCACGATCTCGCTCTACCAGCCCATAGACGACCCAGCGACGACCGCTGTAGAGACGGCGGCGGTCCTCGACTTCGTCCCGACGCGCCTCTCCACTCAGATCGGTCTAGTGGCGGGGGATAACCTGACGGCCACTGTCGGGCTAACCAACCTCGGCCAGAACGTCGTGGCGGCGGGGGCCTCGGTCGGTTTGGACCTGACCCTCTCCGCAGACACGACCTTTAACCCTCCGGCGGCCTTCCAGGATCCCGCCGGGACCTTGGCAGGGATTCGAATCAATCCGCGGGACCCCAACCGGTCGGCGCGGGTCGTGGTCAACTCCTCGGGCACAGACCCCCTGACTGCGACCGTGTTCGCAGACACGATCACCGTGTCCTTCAACGGGGGCGCGAACGTCGCGACTGTCCAGTCAATGATCGCCGCCCTCAACGGCTCATTGGGCAACTTGGTCGAGGCCTTCCACGACGGGCGCGGCGCGACCACCGAACTCCTGGGCCCCTTGATCACGGCTTCGGGAGTGACTGAACAGACGGCGCGAGATCTCTTCGTCACGACTCAGACCGTGACCTTCACGCAGACCACGCGCCCGCAAGAGGAGCGGACCTTCCAGATCAATGGCGTCGTGAGGAACTCCTTCGCGACAAGCGCTCTCCCCGCCAAGCTGCGCCCCTTCTTGAGGATTCGTCCGCCGGTAGGCGGCAGCCTGGCGGAGAACACCAAGAACAACGTCCGTCGGGGACGAAATTTCCTTCGGCTCTACGACCGGACGAACGCCTTCTTCGACTCGGACACCGGGATCAAGCTCCCGACGCGTGGCTCGGTGGATTTCGCCAAGCTCGACGCTGTGACCCAGCGGCCCGTCAACACGGGCTCGATTCAGCAGGGTCAGCAGCGGGTGTTCAGCTTCACGATCCCCGCCACGGGCGGCCCCGTCGAGGAGAGTCAGCTCCTGATCGTGCTCCGCTCGGACGACTTCGACGCCCACATCGACCTCCTCAACGAGGCAGGCAAGTTCGTGGCGGGTAGCGACGACATTGGCCTCGGCAAGGATCCCGTGATCTACACCCCGGCCCTCGCGGCGGGATCGAGCCGGACCTTCTACTTGGTCGTTTCGCCGGCTCGCTTCGACGAGGCCGACCTCTCAGGCGGTGACGAGACCTTCGAACTCACGATCTCCGCCAACTCCCGCGGGTTGACCGACCCAGGCCTTTTGATCGCGACCAAGGCCGACAACGTGCTCCGGAACGTGACCCAGCGCTACGAGCCTCAGGGCACCGCGCCGCGGACGCGGAACAACGCGCTCCTGCCCTACTCGCTCGCCAACCGGCGCTCGGAGGTCATGTTCATCCTGCCTCAGCGCGGCCGGGTTCGTTTTCGCAGCACGCCCATTGCGAACTCTGGGATCACGACCACGATCACTCAGTTCCGCCAGGGGCAGGTCCCCTCGCCGGTCGAGTTCCAGGCTCAGTTCGAGCCCGCCGAGGGCAAGATCATCTATCGCCCGACCGGGAAGGGCGCCAACGCCTCGCACGTCCTGCAGGCTGGGGTCTACACCGTCGCCTTCGACGGGAGCCTCTCGGACACCAGGAAGTTCCGGCTCGAGGTCGACACCGAGTTCGTCCCCGACAGCGTCCTCGACGACTGATCCCGTCTCGACGCCACGTCTGTGGCGGCGAGATCCTTGGGGCACAGTCGCCCTCCGATCATGCAGAAGCCGAAGAGTGGATCCGGCGCCGCCCCACCAGGGGTGCGAAGCCCAAGTTTGGGGTGCTCGAACCGGAGCTCTACCGAGCACACCAAACGCAACCAAACCCACGCAGTCAGGTCCGGGCTCTGGCCCGAACTGCCCTCGCCAAGCCCACGCGCCAAGAGATGGGGGTCTGGGGAGCGCAGCCACCCAATAGACCGGCACTAAACCCTCGCGGGGAGCCGTTCGTCTCCTCTTTGAAGAGTCAGTCCCGAGAGCCGCTCTCGCCAGGTATCCTTGGGGCAACAGCAACCAAAGCGATCCTGCGGGATCCGGAGGCACCCATGACCCTACGTCGCAAGCCCAAGAGCAGAGGATTCACCCTCGTCGAGCTGATGGTCGTGATCGCGATCATTGGACTCCTGGCGACCGTCGTGACCGTGAGCGTGATCACGAAGATGGAGGAGGCCAACGTCGGCAAGGTCAAGGCCGACATGAAGGGCATGAAGGACGCCATGAAGCTCTTCAAGATCAACATGGGCTATTGGCCGCGAAACATGAACGACCTCTTCACCGCTCCCGCCAACGCCGGCCGGCGCTGGAAGGGCCCCTACCTAGACGAGCAGCCCAGGGACCCCTGGGGCGGCGAGTACACCTTCCGTCCCCAGAGCGGCAGCCGCGGTCCCATGATCGTGTGCCTCGGGGCCGACGGTCAGCAGGGAGGCGAGGGCGAGGCTGCGGATCTCGACTCGGAGTCGATCAACAACCAGGATCAGAACTAGCTTTGAGCGTGAGCCCTGTCTGGGCTCGCGCACTCTGAGCTAGGAGTCCTCATGAGACCACCCCTGAGAGGAATTCGAGGAATGAGCAGACGCTCCTTCACCTTGATCGAGCTCTCGGCGGTGGTCTTGATCATTACGATCCTCCTCGTCTCGGTGATCCCGAAGCTCGATAACCTCGCGCCGAGCTCGCGCCTGAGCGCTGGGGCTCGTTATGTGGCGGGCACGATCGAGACGGCGCAAAGCGAGGCCATCAGCCAGCGCCAGGAGTTCGTGATCGCCTACGACCTCGACCGCAACACCTACTGGATCATTCTTCCCGAAGGTCACGAGCGGAGCCCTGACGGCGGCGACGACCCTCAAACTCCCGAGGACCAAGCAGCGGACGCCTTCGGTGGCGGTGAGGGCAAGGGCGCGAGCGATCGCCCTGAAGACGACCTCGAGCACGGCACGGCGCCGCCCGAGGAGTCGGGCGAGAACAGCGAGGAAGACAAGGAGGAGGCCACCGACGCGACCTTCGCGGACCGTGAGGCCTTCGAGCCGAACGAGCTGCCTATGAGCGTCGAGTTCAAGTCGGTCACGATCGGCGACGAGACTCGCTCGAGCGGTCGGGTCTACGTCAGCTTTGATCACCGCGGAACGACGGGGGCTCACATGGTCGCGCTTCAGCTCGAGACGGTTCCAGGCAGCGGCGAGCCTCAGGGCGAAATGTGGCTCCGCTTCGACCCCCTGACACGGACGCTGACCTACAGCGAAGAGCAGCCTCAGGTCCCCACCATCGAGGGAGACTGAAGTGCAGTTTGGACGCCATAGCCGCGGATTCACGCTCCTGGAGCTGATGGCCGCCCTGATGATCACCGTCACGGTCTTGGTCGCGCTTCAAGCGGTCGTGGGCGGCGCGATCATGGCTGCAGGCGACGCGATCACCCAGCGCGAAGCTCGTGAGCGAGCTCGCATGAAGCTCGAAGAGGTCCTGGCAGGCGTCGTCCCTCCGAGCGGAGGCGGGAGCTTCGAGGACGCCCCCCAGCTCAAATGGTCGATCAGGGCCGAGCCAGTGACCGTTGGGCTCCCAGACCAAGGCGGCCAGAGTCAGGTTCGCGTCGTGACGCTGGAGCTGACCTATCCCACCAACGCGCGCGGTGAGGAGGAGACCGAGGGGTCTGAGAAGATCACCCTGGCGGGGATCATGCCCGTGGACGAAGGCCAGCAGTGAGCGGGCGCCGGGGTCGCGGCTTCACGCTGATCGAAATGATGGTCGCCGTCGCGCTGATGGCGATGGTCCTCTCCATGGTCGGCGGGATCCTGCTCTCGGTGATCAATACCCGCGAGAAGGTCCAAGACTCCCTCGATTCGGACAAGGCCGGCTACGGCCTCTTGGCGACGATTCGCCGCGACCTGACCGGGGTCTACGCCTACGCCTTGGGCGGGCCGGCCTTTCGCGGGACCGACGACGAGGAGGACGGGCGGCCTGGCGACCGACTCGACTTCGTGACGACCGCAGACGTGGCCGACTCCTCGAACGGGGTCAAGCCCAGGCTGGTCGAGGTCGGCTATCGAATTCAGAAGGAGGCCGAGGGCGAGCGCTCGATCCTCTATCGCCGCGCGAGCGGCTACGAGGGCGACCCCCTCAAGGGCGGCGGCTCTTACACAGGCCTCTATGTGGGGGTCCACTCCCTCGATATCCAGTACTTCGACGACGAGGACAAGGACTGGAAGGAGGAGTGGGCGCACCCCAAGCGCCTTCCAGTCGCGGTCAAGATCGTCCTCGAGCTGAGCCCCAAGGAGATCGAGCGGATCGCGGCCCAAGCCGAGGGCCGAGAGCTGGCGGTCTCTCGTTACGAGATGATCGTGGGGATCCCCTCGCAAGCCGAACCCGAGGAAGAGCCGGACGAGCCTGAGGGCGGCGCGGCTGGCGGAGCCCCAGCTCCGACTGGGACGGGCGCTGGCGGTTAGCCGTGACTTCTCCCGGCTAAGACTGGACTCGATACACAATCGAGACCAACTCCCAGCGACGATGGCCGTATCAAGGGCAACCCATTCCCAGAGAAGGGAGCCCCATGGCTCGTCCCCTCCTTGCTTCGGCCCTCGCGGCCAGCTTCGCCCTCGCTCTCGCGACCAGCGCTCAGGCCTCCGAGGCCCAGATTACGGCTCCCGAGATCAAGGACCACGTGTCCTACCTCGCCTCAGACGCCCTCGAGGGGCGCGGAACGGCCACTAGGGGAGAGCGGGCAGCAGCAGCCTATATCTCCAAGCAGTGGGCCTCCTACGGCCTCCAGCCGGGTGGTGAGGACGGGACCTGGCTCCAGAGCTTCAAGGTCGCGAGCCGCGGGAGCGTCGAGAGCGGTCGCCTCACCATCGAGGCGGGCGGCTGGGAGCGCAGCTTCGCCCTCAACAAGGACTTCGCGCCCTTCGGCTTCAGCTCCAACGCGAGCAAGATCGACGCTGAGCTGGTGTTCGCGGGCTTTGGAATCACCAATCCTGACGCCAACTATGACGACTACGCCGGAATCGACGTCAAGGGCAAGGCCGTGGTGATCCTGCGCCGCGAGCCCAAGGCTGGTGGGCGCAACTCGCGCCACGCCTTCTTCAACACCAAGGCCGAGAACGCCAAGAAGCACGGCGCCGTGGCCATGATCGTGATCAACGACGCGGACCATCCTCAAGGCGACGGGATCCTTCCCTTCCAGGCTGGCGGCGAGGAGGCGGGGATCCCCGCCCTCCACCTTCGCCGAGACCACCTCCAGAAGCTCCTCAAGCTCATGGGTCGCGACCTGGGAACCATCGAGCAAGGCCTCGAGGACAAGGGCCCGGCCAGCTTCACCCTCGGGCGCGTAGCCCTCGATCTGGAGATCAAGCGCGGCGCTGAGGTCGCGCGAAACGTGCTCGGGTTCCTGCCGGGCAGCGATCCGAAGCTCAAGGACGAGGTCATCGTGATCGGCGCCCACTACGACCACCTCGGCGCGGGCCACCACGGCGGCAGCTTGGGTGGACGCGACGCTCGGGGCGAGATCCACAACGGGGCCGACGACAACGCCTCAGGGACCGCCGGAATCATCGAGCTGGCACAGGCCTTCGCGCAGAACCCGCCCAAGCGGAGCCTGCTCTTCATTGGCTTCAGCGGCGAGGAGCGCGGCCTCCTGGGCAGCGCCCACTGGGTCAAGTCACCCACCCTGCCGATCAAGCGCGTCGCCGGCATGATCAACCTCGACATGATCGGTCGCCTCCGCGAGGGCCGCCTCGAGGTCGGTGGCGTCGGAACCGCCAAGAGCTTCACCGACATGGTCAAGAAGGAGGTCCTCGCCGAGGGCCTGGTCCCCAAGTTGACCCCGAGCGGCTTCGGTCCCTCTGACCACGCCAGCTTCTGCAAGGCCGGGATCCCCGTCTTGTTCTTCTTCACGGGCCTCCACGCCGACTACCACCGGCCGACGGACGACGTCGAGGGCCTCAACGCCGAGGGAGCAGCCAAGGTCGCTCGTGTCGCCCAGCGCTGCATTCGGAAGATCGCCGACGGCGAGCGCGAGGCCTTCGTCGCCCAAAAGCGTGGCGTTCGTGCCCGCCGGGCCCGGATTGGGATCTACCCTTCGCGGACCAACGAGGGCCCAGGCGTCGCCATTGAGCGGCTGGCCCCTGGTGGTCCTGCAGAGAAGCAAGGGCTCAAGGCCGGCGACGTGATCCTCAAGGTCGGCAAGGTGGAGCTGAACAGCCTCCAAGACCTCTTCGAAGGCTTGGCGACCATTGAGCCCGGCAGCAAGGTCAAGCTGACCTACCGCCGCGGCGAGAAGACGACCACCGTCGACTTCAAGCTCGGAGAGTAAGGGCTAGATCGAGGCTTGATCTCCTTCCGCCCGGCTCGCTTCTAGCTAGCCGGGCGGCTTCGTGTCTTCAGATTCACCTTTTCGGCGTCGGAGGCATCCGCTATGCTTCCTGACGTTGGAGCCGCGCACCTCGTTGATTTCGCCGAGACGCCTCCAGCCTCAGACCCTTATGGGTCAAGCCAGACTCGACTCAACTAGGTGGCGGCCGTAAAGGACCGCGGTCCTTCGTACCGAGTCACCCCAACGATCTGAGGGGGTCTGGCCAGACGCTCATTGATAGGAGCCTCAGTGGCCAAGAAGAAGAAGCCTCTCGCCGCCCTCTTCGTCGATCTCCCTTCCATGCACCAGGCGCTGCGCAACGCGTGTCACCGCCTGGTCGACCCCGAGCTCCTCGTCGCCACGGCGGAGGCTCACGGCAAGCTCGAGCGCCGGGTGGCGATCTCGGATTGGGAAGACGGACCGAACAAGAGCTACACCGAGACCTTCGAGGCGGCTGGCTTCGACCAGATCCAGGCCAGCCGGATTCGCTTCGGAAGTGGCGGTCGCCGGCGCGAGATCATGCGCGACGGGGTCCCCCTCGAGCTCTTCGCCCAGGTCATGGAGCAGCTCTTTCGCGACGAAGGTCCCGAAATGGACTCGATCGTGATCGCGACGGCTGACCCCTCGCTCTCTCGCCTGGCCGGGCTCCTTCGGGAGCGCTTCCAAAAGGACGTCCAGGTGATCGGCGTCGAGGAAGAGGGACAAGAGGCCCTCCTCGAGGCCGCGACGGGCTGGGAGGCCCTCGAGCTGCCTGAGGTGGAGCCGACCGACCTCGAGACCCTCGAGAAGGTGATCCTGCACCTGGAGGAGCTCGAGAAGCGCAAGCCCTACCTGAACTTCAAGTACATTCGCGAGACCGTGGTCCGCAAGGTCGAGCTCCCCGAGCGGAGCTTCGAGGCCGCCGAGAAGATCCTGAGCGAGGCCGTGGCCTGCGGCGTCCTGATCAAGAAGAAGGTCGAGGACAAATACAAGGAAGGTGAGTTCTTCACCGCCTACGCCATAGACCGCGAGAACGAGTATTTCGAGCGCTATGGCTCGGGCGAGCCGGCCCCGGTCCACGCACCAAGCGAGCCCAAGCCCCGCCGGGATCGGGATCAGGACCGCGATCGGGACCGCGATCAGGATCGGGATCGGGATCGGGATCGGGATCGGGATCGGAGCGGACGCGGCCGGAGCAACGATAGCGAGCCTGGGTCCAGCAGCGGCCACGACGAGGGCGAGGGCGAAGGCAAGCGGAAGCGCAAGCGCCGTCGGCGCCGCAAGAAGGGCGGCAACAACTCGAACAACGGCAACGGCAGCGGCGGCGAGCCAGTGATCGAGGAGGTCCCGGCTGCAGCTTTGGCGGCGGGGACAGGGACGGCCAAGAAGAACCGCGGCCGCCGGGGCCGCAAGGGCGGGCCTCACAACCAGGACCGCGTCGGTCGGATGTACGAGGCGCCCTCGCGCTTCCTCGTCGATCCTGAGCAGAAGGTCTCGCAGGTCAGCGACGAGGACATTGACGAGGACCAGATCCTCAAGCACCTCAAAATGTAGCTCAGAGCTGAGTTCGCCTGCCGTCGAAGCCGTCGCGCCCCTTGGGCAGGGCGGCTTCGTCCGTTCAGGCGGGGAAGCTCACGACGACGCCCCTCGATCCGAGGACTGCGCCAGATAGGGTGAGGCCGTGGAAGTCAGCTTCATTCTGTTCATGGTCCTCTTCGTTGGGGTAGGGCTCGTCTCAGCGCGGGCCCGCGGCGAGGGCGAGGACGACTACTGGTTGGCGGGGCGCTCGATTCCGCCCTGGGCCATGGCGCTCTCGACGCTCTCGACGGCTCAGAGCGGGTTCCTCTGGCTGGGCATGGTCGGCCTGAGCTACAGCCAAGGGCTGACCGCGCTCTGGATGCTCGCAGGTTGGCTGGGCGGCGACTATGTCGTGTGGAGACTTGGGGTCCTGAAGCAGATCCGCCTCCGCTCCGAGGCGCGCGGAGTCACGACGCTCCCGGCCTTCCTCGGTCCTCAGAGCGCTCCCGCCAAGGGCGGGGAGCAGGGGAAGCGACCGGCCTGGGTCGGCGTGCTGGCGGTGCTGGTGTTCTTGCTCCTGGGTCTCTACGCCTCGGCCCAGGTCACGGCCGGCGCCAAGGTCCTGCACCAGCTCTACGATTGGCCGATCGCAGTCGGGGTCGGGCTGACGGCGCTCGTGATCACCTCTTACAGCTTCGCCGGCGGGGTGCGGGCTTCGATCTGGACCGACTGCGCCCAGGGGCCGGTCATGATCCTGAGCTTGCTCTGGCTGACCGTCGCGGCCCTGATCGAGGTCGGCGGGCCAAGCGTCCTCTGGCGACGCTTGGCCGAGGAGGTCCCTGGGCACTTGGCTTTGACCAAGAACTGGGGCTGGGCCTTGGTCGGGCTCGTGGGTTGGACGATCAGCGGCATGGGGACCTCGGGCCAGCCCCACGTCCTCTCGCGGGCCTTCCTGATCGACGACGCCGAGAACCTGGTTCAGGCCCGGCGCTGGTACTTCGCCTACGGGCTCGTGCTCTACACCTCGACGGTCGTAGTGGGCCTCTGCGCGCGCCTCCTGATCGCGCCAGAGGCTCTGCCCGACCCAGAGGTCGCGATCTTGGCCGTGGCGCAGAAGCTGCTTCCAGGCCCCATGGTCGGCGTCATGATCGCTGGGATCTTCGCGGCCGTGATCTCGACGGTCGACTCCATGGTGATCGTGCAGTCGAGCGTGGTCAGTAACGACCTCGCCCCCGAGCAGGCCCCCGGCGCCAAGCCGCGCCGCTGGCTACCCAAGGTGTTCACCCTCCTCGCCATGGGTCTGGCGGTGGTGTTCAGCGTCTATGAGGAGAGTGTGCTGGCCATGGTCCTCTTGGCCTGGTCGATCCTGGCCTGTGGGTTCGGGCCGCTCGTGATCTGGCGGAGCTTCGGCCTCGAGCTGAGTCCCTTGCGGATCCTCCTGATCGCAGGGGTCGGCTTGGGCTTCCTCTTTGGCTGGCCGCTCCTAGACGAGGGCAAGCGGCTGACCGCCATGGCGCCCGCGTTCCTAGGAGCGCTCGCCGTGGGTGGCCTGCTCTATCGGCGTCAAGGGCAGCAGCCCAAGCCAGAGGCGCTCGAGGACTAGGCGACTCACTTCGAGAAGAGTTCGCCGATCGAGGTGCCGGCTTCGCCCTCGCAGAAGTCCAAGAGCGCGCCGGGGCTCGTGGCGAGGAGCTCTGGCTTGATCGGCCTCGCGCTGAGCTCTTCGTTGGTCAGGACGCTCAACTTCCCAGGGCTCTTCCAGCGAAAGTCCTGAACGCCATTTCCGAACACGGGAGGGTAGATCGCGCTCAGGAAGGGGCGCCCACGAGCCGGCTCCCGACCGCTCCAGATCGCGAGCCCACCTCCCTTCGAGCCAGCGACGTAGGCGCTGTCGGGGGACCACCTCAGCGGGGGGTCCTTGCTCTCGCCTGCGGCTCGAACTCGGATCAGGCCCTGGCAGCTCCCTTCGAGGGTCGGCTTCCCGCTGGGCGCGACCTGCCAGCACTGCAGGCCGAACCCGTCCGCCGAGACCAAGCGTGAGCCGTCTGGGGACCAAGAGAACTGGACCAGACCGCGCTCGTGGCCTGAGAGCTTAAAGGACTTGCCGCTCTTGAGGTTGAGGATCGACGCGTGTCCGCTGCGGGGCCATTCCTCCTGGCCTATGGGCTCGCCCTCGCCGCCCAGCGCGAGGAGGGAGCCGGTGGGGGACCAGGCCGCCGCGTTCACGGAGTGACCGCGCTCGATGGTCGTCGTTCGCCCGTAGCGGCCAGAGGTCGGGTCGAAGGACCCGATCACGAGGCCTGAGCTGAGCGCGAAGCTGCCTCCGCGAGCGCTCGAGAAGATCAGGCGCCTCCCGTCGGGTGACCATGTCGGCTGGACGTGGATCCGCATGTCGGTTCCAGGGAAGCGAATCGGCTCTCGGTCCCCGAGGGGGCGGAACAAGAGCAGGCCGTCTTCGGGCGTGGCCGAGCCGCTCAGGAGCCAGGTGCCGTCGGGGATCCAGGCCAGCGTCCGGGTCTGGTGCTTCTCTCCGAGGCGCGCCACGAGGGTGTCGCTCTCCAGATCCCAGACTTCGATCGGGCGGGGAGCGTCGCTGTTGAGCCAAGGCGCGGCCGCCAGGTAGCGCCCGTCAGGGGAGAACTCGAGGAGCCTCAGCTCGGGGGTGGCGCCGAGGTCGCGAGGCGCTCCGACGAGGGGGGTCAGGCGAATCCCGCCGGCCTCGAGGGCCTGGGCGACGAGGTCGCCTGCGGGGCTGAGGGCGCTGGCCCTCGCCTCTTGCAGCTTTCGCCGGACGACTCCCGGTGAGGCAACAGCGGCGACGGCCTGAATCGCGTTGCCCCGCGCCCAGAGCTGCTTGTGCATGTCGTCTGTTCGGAGGCTGGCTGCGGCCCAGGCCACCGCGGCCTCGGCCCAAGCCCCGCGCTCCTGCGCGCCCCAAGCAGCCTCCTCCAGGTGTTGAATGGCCACGTCCTCCGCGGGGCCGCTCTGGGGGGAGCTGAGGGTTCCCCAGTCGCGTCCTAGGCCTCTGCTGGGCGGCGGGAGGGGCGGCTCTGCGGGTGTCCGGTTCAGGGCTAGGGCACCACCGATCAGGGCAACAAGGCCGAGGCACGAGGCCGCCGCCATGAGAGGAAGTCGGGAAGGTCTTCGTGACTCGTCTTCCGGGGACGGTTCCTCGGGCGTGCTCTCGGTCGGGGAAGCCCCGGTCTCGGGGTTGCCGGCGGGGGGTGGCTCGAGGGTGGTCTGTGCGAACTCCGGCGGGAGGGCGGTCGGAGGGAGGGCACCGGTTGGAGCGGAGCCTCGACCAGAGTCGGCTGGGAGCGGGAGGGGAGTCGTGGGGCCCGCCTCGCCTAGGGGTGCCTCGAGCAGGGTCTCGTCTTGGGGAGAGACGAGGTCGGTCAGGACCAGCTCGTCGAGGGCCTGAGCCATGGCCAGCGCGCTCGGCCAGCGTGCGGCAGGGGCCTTGGCCAGGGCGCGGCGGAGGACCCCCTCCAACCCCGAGGGGAGCCCGTGCGGAGAGCGGAGGGGCGGAACGGGGGCCTCACAGTGAGCGCGGAGGACCGCCAGGGGCCGCTCGGCTCGGAAAGGAGGTGCCCCAGAGACGAGCTCGTAGAGGAGGACCCCGAGGGCGTAGATATCGGTTCGCGCTTCGCTCGGTTGGCCCTCGGCCTGCTCGGGGGCCATGTATTCGGGCGTGCCCAAGACGGTTCCGGTCCGCGTGAGGCCGCTGCTCTCGAGGACCCGGGCCAGGCCGAAGTCCGCCAGACGAGCGCGACCCGCGCCGTCGAGCAGAACGTTGGGTGGCTTGACGTCGCGGTGAATCACGTCGCGGGCGTGGGCGTAGGCGAGGGCTGCCAGGACCTCCTGCGCGATCCGGATCGCCTCCTCGGCTGGGAGCGCACCTCGAGCGCGCAAGACCTGGCGGAGGTCTTGGCCCTCGACCAGCTCCATGGCGTAGTAGGCCTGTCCTCCAGTGACGGATAGCTCTCCCCGGAGCCCCACGATCCCGGGGTGGTCGAGCTCGGCGAGGAGCCGACCCTCGCGCTTGAAGCGGTCCAGGAGCGAGGGGTCGTCGCCCGCGCCCTTGAGGACCTTGAGGGCGACCTCTTCGCCGCTCCGCTCGTCTCGCGCGCGAAACACAGCGCCCATGCCGCCCTCCCCCAGTCGCTCCAGGAGGAGGAAGGGGCCCAGCCGCTCGAGGTTCGAGTTCGAGCTCGAGTGATCGCTAGAGGACACGCAGCGACGATACCGCCCAGGGAGATCGTTTGCAGCCAATCCAGGATCAGGTTGCGCTGGAGACTTTCCGTCCGTACACCTGAGACATATGGAGTCGATCGAGCCAGACGCGCATGGGTTCCTGCTCGGCGCTCGGATCCAAGAGCTGACCGAGGCTCGCGGGTGGAGCGCGTTGGGTCTAGAGGTTCCGGCGCTGGTCGTCTCTGAAGCGCGAGAGGCCCAGCGAGCTGAGGGCTCAGATATCTCCTCGCGCGCGACGCTGGACAAGGGCTCGACCGGCGAGGACGTCACCGGCGGCGACCCAAGCCGCTATCGCGGGAAGCTGGCGCCCCTCCTCAAGCGCGCGGGGAATCCCTTTCCGAACGTGATCTCGATTGGGCGGGCCCTGAGCTGCGACGTCGTGTTGGCGCTGGCGACGGTCAGCAAGCTCCAAGGCTACTTTCGCAACCAGCCTGAGGGCTGGGCCTTTCTCGACCAGCGCTCGTTGAACGGGACCCTCCTCAACGGCGAGCGCCTCGAGGCGAACAAGCTCTACCCTCTCAGCGACGGCGATGAGCTCTCGATCGCGGAAGAGCTCGTGCTGACCTTCGTGTTGCCCGAGAACCTTCCGCGCTACCTTGGCGACTTGATCGCGGGCTGAGGATCGCTCAGGAAATCAGAAATCGGTTCGAATCGTGGGCCGCGAGCCTGGGTCGAGGGTGGGAGCCAAGCTCCTGAGGAGGACGCGTGAGATTCGCATTTCCAATGTTGGCCGTGATCGGCGTCGCTGCCGCCGGCAGCGCGTTCTCTGGCTGCTCCAGCAGCGGGGGTGCCTTCGCGCCCGAGGAGCGCATGGCCGACTCCCTGGCCTATGGCGACGAGGGCGGCTACCAGGCCGAGAGTTCGATTGAGCGCAGCGCTGAGCGAGAGGCTGACCGGGACGACCGGCCGAGTGCGAGCCCAGCCGGGCCCTCAGACGGCTATGTCGCCGGGCGAGACGGCGACAACCAGCTCGAGGTAGACGACGAGGGCGAGCCCGTCTCGCCCGACCCGCAGGGCCGCAAGCGCCGCCCGGGAGAGACCGCCGTCGAGCCCGGGCGCTCCTCACCCCTCCTGATCTACACCGCGCGCTTGGACGTGGCCGTCTATCAGGTTCAGTCGGTCCAGAAGAAGGTGATCAGCCTGGCCAAGGCCTTGGGTGGATTCCTGGCTCGCCAAGACGGCCAGCTGGTCGTGATCCGTGTCCCCGCGAGACGATTCGAGTCTGCCCTGGATCGGATCGAGGGCTTCGGCGACGTGATTCGTCGCCAGATCGAGGCCAAGGACGTGACCGAGGCTTTCCGCGACCAGACGATTCGCTTGCGCAACCTAGAGGCCGTCCGGGCGCGGCTGGAGCAGCTGCTGCAGAAGGCAGACAAGGTCAAGGACGCGCTGGAGGTCCAGCGCGAGCTCGCTCGGGTCACGGGCCAGATCGAGTCCCTCAAGGGCAGCCTGCGCTTCATGGAGGACCGGATCGCGTTCTCGACGATCACGGTCAACTTCCGGGCTCGCCCGCGAAACGACACCGCCAGCGCGGCTCCAGCGGCCTTCCACTTGCCCTTCCCCTGGATCGACGACCTCGGTCTGCGCTCGCTCATGGACGTGAGGTGACCCTGTGATCAAGTTCGTGACCCGTCTGATCTTCGTGGGCTTGGCGGGCCTGGCCTTCGCCGGCTGCGGGGCGACCTTCGAGATCGAGGCTCCCCTCGACTTCGTCGAGCGTGAAGAGCGCGACTGGAGCAGCTACGCCTATCGCGCCTTGAACGCCGACGCCGTCGTGCTCGGCGTGCGCGAGATCTACGAAGAGAACGAGGCCTCGCTCGCGTTCTGGGCCAAGGCCGTCAAGAACCGCCTTCAGGCGAGCCACGCCTACGCCGTGATTCGGGAGGAGCCGATCAGCGCCGCGAGCGGAGAGGGCGGGACCCTGATCCGCATGGGCCGTGAGGACGCAGGCGTCCAGTACGACTACTGGCTGGCGCTCTTCGACGCTGGAGAGATCCTCTACGTCGTCGAGACCGGGGGCCGGCGGGACGCCTTCGAGAAGGTCGAAGACCAGCTCCTGGGCTCGATCACAGGCTTTCGCGTTCGCTGAGCATTCGCCGCCTCGCTGCGTATGATCGGCCGCCCCAGGAGGCCTCTCATGCCTGAGCTACCCGATCACTACCGTGCCGCAATGCGGCGGCTCCTCCGCCTGGCGGCGGTCGGGATCATGGTCGGCATGCTCCTCGGGATCACCTGGACTGAGTTCAACAAGTCGACTCGCTACGGCCCGGAGGTCCGCAAGGTCGATCCGCCCGAGGGGCGGGTCAAGGTCGAGCTTCCGGCAGGGACCCGCTGGGCCAATGGGCTTCACTTCAAGCTCGGCCACGGCCACTCGATCCTGATCCTGGGTCTGCTCCCCATAGGCTTCGCGGCCAGCCTCCTGCTCCTGCACCGAATCGGGGCTGGCGAGATCTCACCGCGCACGGTCCTCGTCGCCCCCCTCCTCTACTACGCCGGCGGCGTGGGGGCGGTCACGATCATGGTCTACAAGGGCGCGGCCGTGTTCTTGGGCCTCCGGCGCGGAATCCTGGCGGGGACGCCCGTGGACCTCGCGAGCCTGGAGGCGGGGCTCTTCGCGGGCAGCAAGGCCCTCAAGGTGATCTGCTACGCCACGACCCACCTCGCGCTCTCGATCGGCGCGTTCTGGTTCTTGATCGCTGTGTTCCGCGCGGCAGGGCGGACGGCGCCCGCGGCCACCCCGCCTCCTGCAGGAGCGATCCCAGCCGACCCCGACTTCGCCCCGCCCGCCTAGTCAGGATCTCAGCCGAACCCGACTCCGAAGGCTTGGAGGCAACCCTGGCCGACGAGGTTGGCCGCGGCGTGGGCCAAGAGCGCAGGCAAGATCGAGCCCGTCCGGGCTCGAAGCCAAGCGAACCACAGGGCCGGGAAAAAAGTCAGCAAGCGACTTGGGTCGAGGCCACTGAGGGGGTCGAGGTGAGCCAGGGCGAAGAGGGCGGCCGCGGCCACAGCCCCTCGTCCCATGGGGGCTCCGAGGACGCGCCTGCGCGGTCCCTCTTCCCGCTCGAGGGCCGGCTGGAGGACGCCGCGGAAGAAGTACTCCTCCTTGAGAGCGACGAACACGAGCTGAGCCGGCGCGAGGCGGAGCAGCTCTCCCCAGCGAGGCTCCTGAGCGGGCTGCTGGGAGAGGAGGGCGCACACGCCGACGAAGGCCAGCAGGAGGGCGAGGCTGAGCCCGAGAGCAGGCAGGAGCCCCTGGCGAGAACTCGTCACCCCGTGACGAATTAGGGGGTCCTCCCCGCGGCGCTGAAGGAGCCAATACGCGGGGAAGACCCAGATCATGACCTCGAGCGCCGGGGCGAGATCGCGCGCCAGGGTTCCGAGCCTGGGCGCTTGCTGCACCAAGAGGTGGACCACGTAGGCCAGGGCGAGAAGGAGGAGGGCCTCTCGCGGGCTGTGAAAGCGAGGCGAGAGGGGGGCCTCGCGAGGGCCGAGGGCCTCAGGCCGCCCGCCCGGATCAGGGTCGCTCTGCGGAGGTTCGTAGGGAGACTGTCTTTTTGGGACGGACTGCCCTGGGGGCGGGCTCGAACCCTCGCTCATCGCCCGCGATCCGGGAAGGCCCGCTCGAGCTTCTTGAGGCCGGGGCTCTTGGGGGCGAGCTTCTTGATCTCGTCGAGGACTTGGCGCGCGCGCTTGAGCTCACCGATCGCCATCAGGCACTCAGCTTCGGAGAGCAGATACTCGTAGTTGTCGTAGCGCTCGTAGAGGTCGCGGGCGAGCTTGAGCCCGACCTCCGGGCGACGGAGCTTGAGCAAGATCGAGACGTGCGTTCTGAGGACGCGGGCTGAGGGCGTGACCTTGGCGCTGTCGTAGAACTCGATATAGGCGCTTGTGATCTTGAGCGCCTCCTTGGGGCGCACCCGTGCGAGGACCAAGGCCACGTTCTGATTGACGCTCTCGTCGAAGGGGTCGAAGCGGCGCGTGGCCTCGAGGTAGGGCAGAGCTTGCTGGGGCTCGTCTTGCGCTAGGAAGAGGCTGGCCAGGAGCATGGGGGCCTCTTGGTTGGTCGGGTCCTCGCGCAAGAGCGTGATCAGGAGCCTGCCCGCCTCGTTGATTTCACCCTCGGCCAGGTGGAGCTGAGCCTGGTAGGCGATCACTCGTCCGTCTCGCGGGGCGAGGGCCTTGAGTCGCTCAGTGACGCGGGCCGTCGCCTTGGCGTCTTCGAGGAGGGCGACGGTCGCCCGGGCAGCGATCAGGAGGGTCTCTAGCTTGTCAGAGGCGTCCCTCAGGAGCCGGTCGACCTCGCCGCGCACGACCTCCATGTCACCGGCGCGGCCGAGGAGGTCGAAGTGAACGCGGAGGGTCTCTGGGTGATAGGGCGAGCGCTTGAGGATCTCGTCGACTCGGGCCCGGGCAAGCTTCAGCTTGCCCTTGCGCTTCTCCATGCTCGCGAGGATCGCCTCACCGTTGAGGTCACCCGTGCGAATCAGCGACTCTGCGTAGTTTCGCAGGAGCTCGTGGCGGCCGAGTCGCTCGGCGTAGGCCTTGAGGAGCTGGCGCAGGTAGGCCTCGCCCTGGGCTGCGGCGGGCCCGCGCTGCGCCAAGGCCTCGGCGCCTCGGCGGAGCTCGAGGAGCGCGGGCTCGTGCTCGTTGGCGCGCAGGAGCGCCACGGCTCGCGCCAGGTAGGGGCGGTGGCTGTCAGGCCGGAGGGTCTGGAGGGTGTGGAGGATCTCACTGGCTTGGGCCGCCTCGTCGGCGCTTTGGGCCAGGAGGGCTGCCTTGAACAGGAAATCCGGGTCCTTCCCCTCCTCCCCCTTGAGAAGTCGTCGGAGGACGGCTAGGGCCTCTTTGGGCTTGCCTTCGGCTTCGAGGATGATGACCTTGAGCTCGACGGCAGGGGGGAAGGTCGGGTCGAGCTTGATCGCGCGGTCGACCAGCTCGGCCCCGCGGCGGGGATCCTTGGCGGTGACGAGGCGCGCGTATTCGGTCCACCCAGAGGCGGACTTTGGGTCGAGCTGGGTCGAGCGCTCGATGGCCTTGAGGGCGCCCTCGCCGTTGCCGCGGCTGCGGGCGATTAGCGCCAAGAGGAGGTAGATCTGGGGCCGACGCGGGTCGATGTCGCGAGCCCGCTCGAGGAAGCGCTTGGCCTGCTCGAGGTCCGGTTCTTCCTTGAGGACTTCGAGGGAGGCCTTGAAGAGCGGGACCCAGGCTCCCGCGAGCTTCGGGTCGAGTCGTTGGAGGCACTCTTTGAGGATCTCCTCTGATTCGCCGGTCTGGTGGCGGTCTGCCAAAGCGGCGAGGCGATACGTGGCCTCGGCTCCATGGGGGCCGCTCGGGTCGAGTGTCGCCGCGCGACGAAATGCTTCGCGCGCCGCCTCGGGCTCATGAGATCTCGCCAGCGCCCGTCCCTTTTGGACGAGGATTCGAGCGGAGGCCTGTGTCGGCGCCAGCTCGAGGGCTTCCTCAATGGCTGCCAGGAGCGTCTTGAGGCCCTCCTGGTAGGGGCTGCCTGGCGAGCTCTGATCAGCCTCTTGCTCGAGGCGATCGACGCGGGAGATTGCGTCCCGGATCGCGGCTTGGCCTGCTCGGGTTCGCTCTTCGCGCTCACGCCGTGCCTTGGCGGCCGCTTCGCGGAGTTCGCTCAGTCGAAGCTCGAGGGCAGCCTCGTCTGCGCTGCGGTCGATCTCGAGCTTGGTCTGGATCGCGCCCCAGAGGCCGAGCTCTACAGCGAGGACGACGCCGAACAAGGTGTAGGCCAGGGGGCGTCTGCCCAGCAGCTTCCGGCGCAGGGTCTCGAGGTGCGTGCGAGGGCGGGCCAGGAGTGCCTCGCCTGCCAGGTAGCGGCTGAGCTCTTCGGCGAGTTCGCGCGCGCTGTAGCGCTGGCTGGGGTCCTTCTCGAGGGTCTTGAGGAGGATCGTGACCATGTCCTCGTCGAGATCAGGGCGGTGCTGGCGGGGGTGTGTGGGGTCTTCGTGGAGGACCTTGTTGCTGAGTTCGAACTGAGAGGTTCCGTCAAAGGGGAGGGCGCCGCACGCCATTTGATAGATCACGACGCCGAGGCTCCACACGTCGCTTTTGGGGACGACGCGCTCGCGCTTGCCGGAGGCTTGCTCGGGCGACATGAAGAAGGGCGTCCCGACCAGGGCGCCGTCTCGGGTGAGCTGCGTCGTCTCTCCCTCGAGTTCCGCCTGGCGCGCGAGGCCGAAGTCCGTCAGGACTGGCCGCCCTTCGGGGGTCAGCATGATGTTGGCGGGCTTGATGTCGCGGTGGATCACGCCTGCCTCGTGGGCGTGGGCGAGGGCCTCGGCGGCCTCCTTCCCGATCTCGGCCGCGCGAGTCACGCTCAAAGGTCGGTCTTTGACGACTTCGTCGAGAGCGCGGCCCTCGACGAAGTCCATGGTCAGGTAGTAGTGGTCACCGACCTGGCCGAAGTCGTGGACTTGGACGATCCCCTGGTGGCGAAGCTTGGCCGCGAGTTCGGCTTCACGTTGGAAGCGCTTGACGCGTGTCGCGGAGGCGGTCTCGCTTCCGAGGAGAACCTTGAGTGCGACATACCGATCCAGACCAGGGCGGCGGGCCTTATACACGACGCCCATTCCACCGCGACCGAGCTCGCTGTGGAGCTCATAGGCCCCAAAGCGCTCGCCCTCTCCGCGAAAGCCTCGAGAGCCCGTGCCGAGGTAGCGACCTGAGGCCGGTGTCGAGGAGCCAATGGGGGCGACGAGGGGCGCGAGGGGTTGGGGCGTGGCGCCGCGTGAGCCTGGGTCGTCGGGGCGGGTGTCGGCGAGGGGAGTTCCGGCTGGGATTCGCCTCGAGGAGGAGGAGGGGGCTGTCCGCTGGATCCGAATCGCGGCCAGGTTCTTGGGAGCGAGTGGGAGGCTGCAGGTGGGGCAAGTTCCGTCCCCGCGGGGATTGAGGGCGCGATAGGGATACTCGCGCCCGCAGCGTTGGCAGCCGAGGACGACACGCTCAACCAATCGCAAGAGGTCGACGAGGTCGGTGCTAGGGAGGAGCCTTCCGCGGACGAGGACCTGGCCCAAGGGCAGGCGAGACGAGCCTGCCTCTTCCCGAGCTTGGGCCAGCCGAGCGGGATCGATCCACCCGGCATGACCCAAGAGCTCGCTTAGGACGCGATCTGCGAGCGACACGCCGTCAGGATAGCGCGGCTCGGGGGGCGGTGCTCGGGGTGAAGGCGATGGGTTGGGCGATTCCCATGCTGGGGTGGCTGGCTGGCCTCTCGGCTAGTGGAGGTCAGCCGCCCAGATTTGGGGAAGCCCGAGGGTGCGACGGTGACGCGCTGGGTTGCGTCGGCGAGGAGACCCTTGTTCCTGAGCGCCTAGCAGCCAGGCGCGACTCACTGGGGAGGAGTTCGCGCGCGCTTTCCGCAATTCGGGAACTTGCCCGTCGGCGGTGGCTCCCTTCCGACCCTGCCTTGGCGTCGCTCAAATGTCCGGCGCGAGGGGCCAGCAGGAGAGGGCTGGGAGAGCCTCTGTAAAATCGCCCCAGGCGAGCGAAATCGCTCGCAGCTCCAGGTTGCTACCTAGGGGCCGATTGGAGCCTAAACATTGTTGGGCTATTTCGCCCGAACGCGAAAAAGAACTCAAGTCGCCTCCCGAGTACTCCGACATGGGGACGACTCCAATGAGGGGAGCGAGGCCAGCGACGGAAATTGGGTAGGGGAGGCAAGACGATTTGCCAGCTTTCGGGCAGCTCAGGGGGGTCATCTCCCCAGGGCGACCCTCGGGAGACCTGGATCATCGGCAGCGCCACCCATGCGACCTCGAAAACAAAGGAGTTGCGTCAGCAGCCCTGGAGATTCTAGGAACCCAAGCTTCGATTGGTCCGCAACTCGCAGAGGGATCACTGGAATTCGTCCCCAATGTGCACCTGCACTGCGGGGGCAACGGGAATAAGACTAACAACCAAGCGGAACGCGGCCTGTCTGGGTCACCCCGTCCTAAGGACGGAGCCCTGGCACCGCAATCAACACAATAGCCAGGAGGCATTGGCGAAATGTTTAGGCAAGTAGGAATTGGGGCCGCAGCGGTCCTGACAATCGGTCTGCTAGCGGCAGGCTGTAGCGAAGATGGCGACACCATCATCGCTGGGGGCGGTAACCTCCTCCAAAATCAGGACTCCACCCCCTTTAGCGGTGTGACCAACAACAACCTGGCGCCTGACGGCGGCGGTTTCAGCCCGAACGGCTCCAACGCCAATGGGTTCACCGTCACCTTCAACTGCGACTCGGCAAAGAGCGACGGGACCTTCGCGGGTGACGACAGCGCGATCGTGCTGTTCAGCCTGGCGAACAACCGGATCTACGCGAGCTACTTCTCCGGTGGCACCTTCACTCCCCCCGTCGAGCTCGAGTCGGCTGACCGTAACTACGGTGTCGCAGTCAGCAACGCTGGCAGCCTCGCTGGCTACGTCTGCATGCCGCTCAACACGTCGCAGTACCAGTCGGGTAACGCGACTCCCGCGACCGAGGTCAACACGGTTCGTGAGAACGACGGCAACTGGGTCATCGTTGGTGACTTCGTTACCAGCTTCGCTCTCCCCGGCCAGACGATCAACAACGCCTCGAGCCTCGGCAAGGGTGTTCGTCGGACGATCGCCAGCTGGGTCTTCCTGAAGGCCGAGTCGGGCAACAGCCTCTCGACCAGCTCGAAGGTCGGTGGAACCACTCGTGAGTTCCGCTACGGCTTCCAGCGCAGCGCGGACGAGATCGCTACCAGCCACGTCACCGGCGCGGTCGGCACGGCTCCCGCCAACAACGTCATGAGCTATGGCGTCGCTTCGGACGGTCTCTGCGGCCAGGCTTCCTGGACCGGTAACAACACGACGCCCTTCACGGGTGCCCAGGCTGGTCCCAGCTCGACGAGCAACGCCACGACCCTCGGCAACAGCTACACGGTCGGTGAGGCTGTCAGCAACCTGACCGTCCTCTTCACCCAGATCGAGACCACGCTCTCGAGCGACAGCGACCAACTCCGTCGTAACACGCAGGACGCTGCCACCACCCGTGGTGAGGGCCTCTTCCTCCGTTACCGGAACTTCAACCTCGCGACCCTGACCTGGGGCACCGAGGCGCGGATCCAGACCGGAATCGACGTCAACACCGGCAACGGCTCGACCGAGGCTGGCTCGGGTGTCTACTCGGACTTCCACACCTACAACAACACCGTGTTCTACCGCTACATGGACGCGTCCATGCGGGTCAACAACACGACGACCTTCACGGTGGACAGTCTGAACATTCAGACCCGTCAGGATATCCTCGCGGCGGCTCGCTTCGTCGACCAGGGTAACGGCACGGCCACGACGGCCACGTCTGCTGTCGACGTCAGCACCGACACCTTCTGCGTCAACGTCAGCAACGGCGCCGGCACCCCCGGTGCTCACCACATCACCGTTCCCGCCACGAGTGGCACGAGCGCTGGTAACGGTGGCAGCGTCGAGTCGTCGAACTTCTTCGGCTACACGGGCAGCTCGAACACGCAGTCGATCTACGGCGCTGACGAGGGTCTTGGCGACATGACGCTCTTCTACTCGCTGGCCGACGGCACCAACAGCACCTCCGCCCAGCGGGCCACCACCAGCGCTGCGACCGGTTCGGCCGCGAACAGCGACGCTGAGTTGGCTGTTGTGGGTCTCCCCAGCGCCGGAGCCCTCTCGGCGACGTCGCTCACCACCGGCTTCGGCACCAACCCTCTTCGGATCTCGGGCGCTCACGCGACCAACTTCCAGCAGACGGCGACCGGAACCAACAACAACCTGAACGACCCGATTGGCACGCCTTCCTTCGCCATGAACCGCACGGGCACCTGGATCGGTGTTGCGTTCACTCGCTTGCAGGGTGTGACGCTCAACAGCAACTTCCAGCGCAACCTCTACGCCAACATTTACCAGACCTTCCGTCTGGTGGCGAGCACGACTCAGGCCGGCCAGACCGGTGGCGTCGCTGCGACCATGCAGAACCGCGTCCTGGCGGCTGGTCCGACCGTTGTTGACAGCCCCAGCAGTGGTGGCCTCAACGCGGCCGCTCCGAACGGCACCGAGATCCCGGTCAACGCCTTCGCTTGGCAGGGTAAGGCTTGCTACCGCGGCTGGCAGTCGGACCGGAACATCATGAGCCTCTTCTTCGAGCAGTCGGACGGAACCGGCGACCGCGTCTTCGGCGCCCGTCTCTCGGTCACCGTTGGTGGCACCTCGACGGCTCCGACGGCTCCGACCCTGGCGGCTCCGACCGTGGCTGAGTTGGTCTTCGCCAACAACGTCCTCGGCGACGCCGCGTTCTTCACCACGGCCGGTGCTCCTGGCACGACTAGCTTCGAGTGGCTCAACGGCAACGGCCGCGTGACCAACTCGGCGGCTTTCGCCAGCTGTGACTCGGGTCTGGACAACAACGGTGCCGGTGGCAGCGTCTACGTCACCTTCTCCCGCGTCAGCGACGGCACGAGCACCGACTCGGGCGCCAACGACCTGGGCGACGTCTCGCTCTACGCCACGGTGTTCAGCGGCACCTTCGAGTCCCCCGTTCAGATCGGCACCACCGCCGACACGAACGAGGCGATCGCGGGTATCGCTGCGGCCACCAACATGTCGCTCCTGAGCGTCGACTGCTTGCCGAACAACACGGACATTGCGAACAAGCCGGATTACCCCTCGACGGGTGACTCGACCTTCATTGTCACGACCATGCAGGACCGCGACGGTTCGACCCTGACCACCGCTAGCGGTGCCAGCACGCCGACCGTCGTCTCGGGCAACAACTCGGGTCTCCTGGTCCCCATGTTCCGCGTCCTCCGGGCGACGAACGCGACGGCCAGCCCCGCGCTGAACTCGATCGACACCCGCATGAACCCGAGCGTGGTCAACACCGCGACCTCGCCCTTCGTCATGCCCGTCCGTCTGGCTCACGAGGCTGGTCTCGCGACCAACCTGGCGTCCTTGGACACCTGCCAGAACGGTTCGACCCTGGGCTTCGTCTTCCAGATCAACAACCAGATCTGGCACCAGACCACAACCGGTGACACGGCCGAGGTCCTCCGTGAGGGCTCGAGCCAGCAGGTCAACCCTGGCCTGATCAGCAACTTCACGGGTGCGGACGTCGTCGGCACGTTCAACCTGACGTGCTGCGGCAACGGCAACGGCGACGACACGGCTGCGATCCTGCAGTGGGTCAAGGCCGACAGCGCCGGCACCACGAACCGCCACTACGTGGCCAACGCGCAGTTCTAAGCGCTCCTTGAGTCCCGCCTAGAGCGGGGTTCAGCGAGAAGGGCAGGCGGTCAACCGCCTGCCCTTCTTCGTTGGTTCACGTCTTTCTGGACTCGGCCCGAGCGTGGTGAGCGCTTCGGGCTCGAGCCCGTGTGGGCCAGTTCTGGAACATTCCCCTGCGTCCGAAGCTTGAACCAAGCGTCCAGAACGCCTCCAATGGAGGAACGTGTTAGCGGACCAAACCAGCCCCTGGCGCTCTGGGGCAACCCTGGAGCGTCTCCTCCTCTCCGTGCCCGACTTGATCCTTCAAGTCAATCGGGCGGGACAGCTTCTCGGCTACAAGCTGAGCGGGAGCTTCGAGGCCCAGATCTCGCTCGCGGACTTGATCGGGCAACCCCTCCTTCCCAGTCTGCCTCAGCCAGCCGCTGTGGCCTTCGAGGAGGCAATGGGCTTAGCCGAGACGGGCGAGGACGCCGCGCGTCCGATCGAATACCGCATGACGAGCGAAGCTGGCCATGAGCTGATCCGCGAGTTGCGAGCGGTCGCCGCTGAAGGCGAGGTCGTGCTCCTCTTGATCCGCGACGTCACTCGTCAACGGGCAGCTGACCACCAGGTCCGCCTCATGGCCACGCTCTTCGAGCACACCGCGGAGGGGGTCGTGGTCTGCGACGGCGACTGGCAGGTTCAGACCGTCAATCGGGCCTTTACCTCGATCACAGGGTTCGGTGTGGAGGAGGTTACGGGGACGCGGCTCCACCCCCTCGACGACAGCCAGGCCGCGCCTGAGCTCGCGACGGAGTTGACCGATCAGCTCGAGCGCGGCGGCAGCTGGCGAGGTGAGGTCCACGCGCGACGCAAGAACGGGGAGTTCTATCCCCAGTGGTCGACGGTCTCGGCCGTCCTCGGGGCCGAGGGGGAGGTGAGTCATTACCTCCAGGTCTTCACGGATTTGAGTCGACGCGGGCCCATGACTCGACGCCTGGGCTACCTGCACCACTACGACGCGCTGACCGGGCTCAGCAACGAGCGCCTTCTCCTCGAGCGCCTCTCGAAGGCCTTGGCGGTGGCGGAGCGCGAGAACGGCCGTGTGGCGCTGCTGCGTTTCGACTTCAACTGCTTCCGCCACGTCAACGACACTCTCGGATACGAGGTCGGGGATCAGATCCTAGCGGTGGTCAGCGAGCGTCTGAGGGCTGCCGCCCGCATGAGCGACACCTGCTCGCGCCTACACGCCGACGAGTTCGTGCTCGTGCTGGAGAACCTGCAGGACCGAAGTCCGAGCGCCAAGGCCCGAGAAGTCCTCCAGGCCCTCCGGGAGCCCTTCGAGGTCGAGGGCCACGAGCCCGTGCAGCTCGGACCCTGTCTCGGGATCGCGCTCTTCCCGCCGGACGCGCAGCGGGCAGACGCCCTCCTGCGGAACGCCGGGATCGCGCGGGATCGGCTCAAGGCGCGCAACGAAGGCGGCTTCGAGTACTACAGCGAGGAGCTGGGAACGATCGCCCTTCGACGGAACCAGCGCGAGCAGGCCCTGCGACGGGCTCACGAAGAGCACCAGCTGGTGCTCTTCTATCAGCCCAAGGTCGACGTTCTCAGCCAGCGGATCCTGGGAACCGAGGCGCTCCTGCGTTGGAGGCACCCGACGCGAGGGCTGGTCCCGCCCCTCGATTTCGTCCCCCTCGCTGAGGAGACGGGATTGATCCTGCCGATCGGAGAGTGGGTCCTGGAAGTGGCTTGCCGGCAAACTAAGGCCTGGCGAGACCAGGGATTCAGCGAGCTGAGCGTGGCGGTGAACCTCTCCCCGGTGCAGCTCCAAGACGAGCGGCTCCTGGAGCGCGTGGACGGAGCCCTAGAGCGAAGCGGTCTGGCTCCCACGGCCCTCGAGTTAGAGATCACCGAGAGCTGCCTGCTCGAAGACCTCCCCGGTTCTTTGGAGATCCTGAGTGCGTTCCGCAAGCGGGGGATCAAGATCTCCCTCGACGACTTCGGGACGGGACACAGCTCCTTGAGCCTCCTCTGTCAGCTGCCCATAGACGCCCTCAAGATCGACAAGTCCTTCTTGGATCAGATTCCTGCGAACCACAAGGAGCGGGCGATCCTGGACGCGATCGTCAACATGGGACACAGCCTCGACATGGAGGTCGTGGCCGAGGGGGTCGAGTCCGCGGATCAACTCCAGGCGCTGCGTGAAGCGGGGTGTGATCAACTCCAGGGCTACTTCTTCAGCCGCCCCGTGCCGGCGCAGGACTTCAAGGCGCTCTTGCTCTCGAGCCGAAAAGAGTAGCCGGTTTTCTGGGGGGTCTGCGACCCTCCCAGGCCCCCTAATCTTGGGTGCGTCTGCTCTGCTGTGCGCGGAGGTCGAGGCTTTGGGGTGCTGGAGCTAGAGGCAGGGTCGACTGGATCCTGCCTAGGTCGACGGGTCGTCTGATTTCTTCGCCTTGTCTTCAGTCGCAGCAGGCTCGGGAGGCTCGGCGGCGGTGGCGCTCGCGACCTGGCCTTGCGAGGGCTCGTCGGGGTCGAGGCGCTTCGCGAAGACCATTCGGCCGGCGCTGCTCTGGATCGAAGAGGTCACGACGGCCTGGACGTGCTTGCCTTTGAACTCCCGTCCCCCCTCGACGACGACCATGGTTCCGTCGTCTAGGTAGCCGACCCCTTGGTTGGGGCCCTCTCCTGGCTTGACGATCCGGATCCCGAGTTGGTCACCTGGAATGTAGGTCGCTCGGCTGGCTCGGGCGATCTCGTTGAGGTTCAGGACCGGAACACCTTCGAGCTCGCAGACCTTTTGGAGGTTGAGGTCGACGGTCACCAGCTTGCCCGCTCGCGCTCGGGCGGACTCGATCAGGCGGCGGTCGACCTCGTCGTCCTTCTCGCCGTAGCTGGCCTGGGGAAACTCGAGCTTGGCGGTCGGGAGGCCTTGGAGGATCTTGAGCTTGTCGAGGCCGCGTCTGCCCCGAACCCGACGATTCTTGTCGTGGGAGTCCGCGATTCGCTGAAGCTCCTCGATCACGTAGCGAGGCACCACCATGGGGACCTCGAACACACCCGCTCGGGCGAGCTCGACGATCCGGCCGTCAATGATGGCGCTCGTGTCGAGGATCAAAGCCATGGGCCCGCTGCCTTGGCGCTGGAACTCCACGTAGGGGACGACGAAGCGGAGGTCGTCCTTGGTCCGGAGGAGGTAGCTCGGGCCGAGGTAGCAGAAAATCAGGGTCACGCAGAGGCGGATCCCGTTCAATTGGCGCTTCCCGGTGTCGTCAGCGAAGTCGCCCATCAGGGAGACGATCCCAATGAAGAGCTGCGAGGCCAGGAAGCCGATCAAGAGCCCGAACACAATCGCAGACACGGTCGCTATTGAGCTCCGACCGACCGCGGCCATGTCCACGAAGATCACCAGGAGCGCCAAGAACCCCCCGATCAGCATGGCGGGGAACTCCATGTCGGGGGCGTAGCTGATTCGCGCCAGGTAGAGCCCGAGCCCAGCCGCGGAGAGGAAGAACATGGCGCGCAGGGTCAACTGCGGAATGTCGAAGCTGGGGGGAGTGTCTGGGTTCACAGGGGGGTCTCAGGCAAGGCGTGCCCTGGGCTAGGTGGGGTCGAAGTGGGCGAAGAGCTGCCGATACTCCCGCTGGGCGTATCGGTCGGTCATGCCTGCAATGTAATCGCAGACCCCGCGGTGGGCACCCGCGCGCTCGACCCACTCCTGATACTCCTCTGGCAAGAGGTGCGGCTTGGCAATGAACTCAGCGAAGAGACGTTCGAGGAGCCGCTGACCCTTCTCGACCGCGCGCTTGACCCGCCAGTGCCGGTAGACCTTCTCGTGCAGGAGCGACTGGAGGGCGAGCTTGTTCTTGCGGACAGGCTCCGAGAGCCCGATCAGGGCCTGAGACGCCTGGCGAACGTCAGCGAGGGACGCAATCTTGCCCTGCTGGAGCCGGCGCTCAGTCTCCTGGATCAGATCCTGGATCTGTTGCCGGCGGAGGTAGCGGATCAGCTCCTGACGGTGGACCCGTTCGGCCGTATCGGCGCCCTCGCCCGTGTCGCGGAAGAGCTGGAGCACAGCCTCCTCGGCCTCGTCGACGGCGGCGATCCCCCGCAAGTCGTCTCGGCGAATCAAGCCCGCCTTGAGGGCGTCGTCGAGGTCGTGGTGGTCATAGGCAATCGAGTCGACACAGTCGGCGACCTGAGCCTCGAGGAGTGGTGCTCGCTCGCCCGCGAAGGTCTCCCCGTAGCCGAGGGCACGGCTTGTCTCGGTGTCGCGCTGTTTCCAGATCCCCTCCCGAACTTCGTAGGTCAGGTTCAGGCCACGAAAGCCGGTGTGGCGTCTCTCGAGGAGGTCGACCAATCGGAGGGCCTGAGCGTTGTGCTCGAACCCTCCGTGGTCGGTCATCAGGCCGCGGAGGGCGCGCTCTCCGGCGTGGCCGAAGGGTGGGTGCCCAATGTCGTGGGCCAGCGAGATCGTCTCAGCTAGGTCCTCGTTGAGGCGCAGGGCCCGCGCCACGACGCGCGCGATCTGCGCGGCCTCGAGGGAGTGGGTCAGGCGAGTCCGATAGTAGTCGCCCTCGTTATTGACGAAGACTTGGGTCTTGTACTGCAGTCGCCGAAAGGCCCGCGAGCGGACGACTCGCTCGCGGTCGCGCTGATAGGCGGTCCCGTGAAGCAAGTCGGGCTCGTCGTGCACGCGGCCCTGGCTAGCCCCGCTCGGCATGGCATAGGGAGCGAGTTCCCGGGCCTCGCGGGCCTCTAGCTCTTTGCGGGGAAGGCTCATGCTCTCCTCAGCGAATGGTCCTCACTGGACACACATGGGACCAGCGCCCACGAGCGTTCGGGGCGCGCAGTTTCCTGGGTCGGGCGAAGGTAGCTGGAGAGGCGTAGGAGCAGGGAGAGGCCGGGCTGGCCGGATCTCTTTGGACCCACCACCCCGCGCCCGCTTCCGAGCAGGCCGCTGATCCCTAGCCCTCGAAGGGCTTGGGGTCGAAGTCGGCGCGCTTGTCCTCGACTTTGGCCGCCTCGTCCGCGCCAGGCATGCCGTCCTTCTGCTCGGAGATGTTCGGCCACTCGTCCATGTATTTCTCAGCCAGGGGCAGATACTCGGCCCACTTCTCAGGTAGGTCGTCCTCGCTGAAAATCGCCGTCGTGGGGCAGACCGGGACGCAAGCGCCGCAGTCAATGCACTCCTCAGGGTGAATGATCAGGGTGTTGACGCCCTCGTAGAAGCAGTCGACAGGGCAAACTGCAACGCACTCGGTGTACTTGCAGTTGATGCAGGGCTCAGCAACGACGTGGGTCACGCGGAGTTCCTCCGGGAGTGTTTGTGGGGGCCGCAGCGCGGCCGTGGGCGAGCATGATAACCCCCATTCGGGACGTGCGGGCCACAGGGCGCGAACCCACTTTCGCTCACCTGGTCCGACCTTCTCAGGTGGGGAAGAGGCCTCTTTCTGCTGCTCCTTCTCGCAGGCGGCTCTATAGTGAGGGTCTAAGGAGGGCGCAATGCCTGCTCCCGGCGGACGACGGCCACAGGACCCAAAGGGTCGCGCTGGCAAAGGTAAGGGCGACGGAGGCATGTTCTTCGGCGCGAGCCCGACCGAGCGCGAGGACTTGCGCGAGACCAAGGACAAGAAGAAGCTCAAGCTCTCGGACCTCAACCTCAACGCCGCGATCGACCGCGACTCCCTCAACGCGCCCGAGAAGGTCGGAGATAACCTTCGCCTGATCGACATGGCCATGGGCGTTGACAGCTTCGTCCCTGACAAGAAGACCCAGGCCAAGCAGCGCAGGGCGACTAAGCAGACGAGCGAAGAGCGAGCCCGAGGGGGGGCGGGTGGGCGCCCGCGCCGCCCCGCCGCCCGCCCCGGGGGCTCCAAGCCGGCGGGTCCCGGGGGACGGCCTGCTGCCCCGCGTTCGGGTGCCCGGCCTGCTCGACCCGGTGCAGCTGGTCCAGCCAAGGGCCGTCCGGGTGCTCCTCGTCCAGGCGCTCCTCGCTCCAGCGCTCCCCGCCCGGGTGCCCCTCGCCCCGGTGCCCCTCGACCGGGCGCTCCTCGCCCTGGTGCCCCTCGCCCCGGTGGCTCCCGCCCGACCCGGGGTCCGGCGGGCCCTTCTCGGCCCGGCGGGCGCCCACCGACGCGCCCAGGCAAGCCGCGACCTGGCTCCGGGCCTCAGCGTCCCAAGGGACCGCGCAAGCCTCGTTAGCGGGGCTCGAGGCAGCGACGCGTGAAGGGACTCGTGGTGATCGCAGCGGCGCGCGAGGAGAGCAGACCTCCTAGCCTGGGGAAATCGTCACCAAGTGACGGTCCGGTCCGGTGTCCGTGAGCGGCTCCAAGCAGGAAGAGGGGCCCCTCGGGAGCCGAGTCCGTGAGCAGGGTGACTCTTCTCCCCCCCTGCGGGTGGTCGTGGCTCGGGGCTTGCTCTTGGCCGCCAGTCTTCCGATCACTGGCCTGGCTGCGGCGGGGCTGGTGTTCCACCCGACAGCCTATGGGGGCAGCGACGCGACTCTCTACGCCGTTCCGGGCGCGTCGCTGCTCCTGCTCCTCCTGGGCTTCGTGGCAAGCTTCGCCCCCTTCGATCGCCCTCAGAGCACCCCCCGCTGGACTCGCCCCCTGGTCGGCTACCTGGTGGGCGCAGCGATCATGGGGCTGTTCTGCTTCACCTCGAGCTTCGTCGTCTTGGGTCCGGTCGCGATCGGGTTGGCCCTCCTCCTCCACGTCGGCGCCCGCGCGGTCGCAACCGGACCCCCCGACCTCAACCTCCCGACCACGAGCCTGAGTCCAGAGGACTTGGCGGATCTCTCTGATCCCCCCCTGGACTGGAAGGTCTGGCTCCCGGTGGCTCTCGGCGCTGCCCTCGGGGTCGTCACGGTCGTCCTCTGGCGACCTCCGGCGGGGGAGGTCTCGGTCTCGCAGCCCAGCGAGGGCGTGGCCGCAGTGATTTCGCGTTCGATCAAGCGCGAGCCACGGGGGCGCGTCGTGCGGCACGCTCGCTCCTTGGAGGTCAACGGCCACGACGTGAAGGTTCAGGTCTCTCTCGACCGCCCACGGATCCTGGTACGCCTTCGTGACCAAGACCTCGTGATCGAGCCTTGCCTCATGATCGAGGAGGGTAGCGTGGACGGGTTCCCAGTGATCTGGGAGCTGAACGGCGTCCGCCTCGAGCCAGGCGGTCCGGCCCTGGTGGACTTCGCCGAGGGGCGCAGCCGGGCTTGGATTCGAGTCGCCTATCCCCAGGGTCGCGAGCAGCGGGGCGACCTCGCGGCTCGGACCGGGTTCCTCGGCGGGCGGGCCGCCGCGGACGGAATCGCCGCCACCCTAGAGATCGAGGTCGACCTCGACTGGGGGCGGGTCGTGGTCGACAGCCGGACGCGACTCTACCGCCCAGCCGCCGTCAACAAGGCCACGCTGGGCTGGATCCGCCTCAGGGAGGCTCCTCACGTCTCGTGTCGCGTAGGCCTCGGCGAGGGCCTCGACTACCTCCCAGACAGAGTCCCGAGCGAGCCGGGCACCCCGAGCCGCTTCTTCAGCGCCGACGGGAGCCAAACCCGCCTCCTGAAGGCCAAGCGGGGCACCGCCGGTCCCTACGAAACGCTCTCCGTGGGCGACTTCGGGGATTGGTTCTTGCTCCCAAGCCAACGCACCGAGACTCTGGTCGTCGTCCCGGATTGGCGTCGGCTGGCCTCTCGGCGGCCTTCGCGCAGCGCCGGGTTCGGCTTGGCGGAGAACTCGTTTCGTCTCTGGCATGAAGGTGGGGGCTTGAACGCACTCTTTGACGTCGCCAGCGGACGTTACGGAGAAGGGTTCCTCCCGAGCACCCTCCCGGCTGGGCTTTATCGCAACCGAATCGTGATTCACCCTCTTCGGCGTGAGGACCCGGCCCTCGTGGCCCGCGAGATCCTGGCCGGATTCGAGCAGGCCGAGGCCCTAGGGGTCATGATCGAGAAGGACGCCAGCCTGACACCCACGGGAGAGGGGGCGGCTGGTTTCAACCCTGCGACTGGCCCGGACCCCCTCGGGAAGGGCGCGGGGCGTTGAGAGTTCGCGCCCTCAGCCCCTTGATTGAGCCGACTTCGGGCCAGACGAGGCTGGACGATGGAAGTCGTGATTTGTCCGGGCTAGGCTGACCCCAACCCAGGAGGTCTCCATGGCAATCGTTCACCGGATCGCAGAGCCCGAGAACGCGAGTGAGACCAAGGCGATTCGGGAGCTCTCAGCGCTGCTCCCCGATCACTACATCATCTTCCACAACTTCGAGCTGACGACCGGACGCGGTCTGCCCTACGAATACGACATGTGCGTGATCGGCGACTTCGCCGTGTGGCACGTCGAGGTCAAGGGCTATCGCGGAATGATCCGTGGGAACCCAGCCCAGTGGGAGTTCGAGAACGGCTACCGCGCCCCGAGTCCGATCCCCTTGGCGAACAAGAAGACCAAGATCCTCTCGAGCAAGCTCCGGAGCCACAACCGATCCCTGGAGCGGGTCTGGGTCGAGACCTGCGTCCTCCTGACCGACGATCAGGCCAAGGTTCGGATCCGCGACGATCAGGCTTCGCGGGTGATCCAGCTCAAGGACGCCCTCGACTACTTCACCGATCCGCGGCGAATCCCGGTCCAGACCGACGACATCACCCGCCACCACAACGCGATCTGCGAGGCGCTCTTCGGAGGCGTCCGGCCCGGCAAGAAGGTCAAGCAGATCGGCCTCTACGACGTCTTGGATCGAATCAATCAGACCGAGACCCGGACCGTGTTCATGGCGAAGCACCGCTACATCCGAACTCGGCCTCAGACGATCCTGAAGGTGTTCCACTTCGACGTCTACACCTCGAGCGAGGAGCGAGATCGACAGATCGCGCGGATCTTCCACGACCAAGACGCCTGCCGGCTCCTGGGGGCGCATCCGAACTTGATCGACACCAGCGACATGTTCGCCTGGGACGACAATAAGTTCGTGCTCCCGACGGAGTACGTGGACGGAGGGCGTCCGCTGGCGACGATCATTGAGGAGGAGGAGGATCGCGACGTGACCTGGAAGGCCAAGGCCGACTGGGTCGCCAAGATGGCGCGGGGCCTTCAGCACGCTCACTCCCGCGGCGTGGTCCACCGCGACCTGCGCCCCATGAACGTCGTGATCGCGCCCAAGGGGGTGGTCAAGTTGGTCAACTTCGACCTGGCCAAGGTCGCGGGGAACTCTCTTCAGCTCAGCCCGGATCGGATCCGCAAGCGCCTCGACCGCCGCTACGTCGCCCCCGAGACCTGGACGACGCCCCACGTAGCTGACGCCCGGAGCGATATCTACAGCCTCGGCGCGATCTTCTACGCCCTGATCACCAGCCAGCCGGCCTACGAGGACATTGAGAAGGTGATCGAGGCAGGCGGGGAGACTCCCTTCGACCGCGAGCTCTTGCTCAAGGAGTTGAGCACGCCGGGGAGCGAGGACTTCATGGCGTCACCTGAGGACGCGATCGGGGTGATCGAGCGCATGATGCGCCAAGATCCGGACGCGAGATATCAGAGCGTGGCCGAGGTGATCGAAGACCTCGCGATCCTCAAGGACGAGTAGCGTCGATGCGCCCGACCCTGACCCACCTCGCGTTGCACGTCTCAGACCCCGAGGCCTGCGCCACCTTCTATGGCGAGCTCTGCGGCCTGGAGGAGGTCCACCGCCGCGGGTCGGGGGACCACACGACGCTCTGGTTAGCTGAGCCCGGCCGCGAGCGGGAGTTCGTGTTCGTGCTGATCGCGGGCGGCGCGCGCCGAGAGCAAGCGCCCAACGACTACAGCCACCTCGGCTTCGCTCTGGCTAGCAGGGCCGAGGTCGACGCCGTGGCGGCGCGAGGCGAAGCGCTCGGTGTCTTGGTTTGGCCGGCGCGGGAGGATCCCTACCCCGTCGGCTACTACTGCGGCGTCCGCGATCCTGAGGGCCGGGTGGTCGAGTTCAGCTACGGGCAGCCCTTGGGGCCGGGTGCCGAATCGACTGAAGCGAAGGCGCTCCCTCGGGAGTAGAGGAGGGCCCGCCGTCCCTGTGCTCGTGCCCGGTCGCGAGCGAGTCGGCGGGACCGAGCGCTTCAGGGTTGGAGTAGCGAAGTCGTGTTGGCGAGTCGAGGAGGAAGGAATCGGAGCTCCGCTTGGGAGCGGCGGGTCGTGTTGGCGAGTCAAGACCTAGGGGACGAGAGCTCCGCGAGGTGAGGCGGGTGGAGGAGTTCGTCACGGGGGGTGCGCTCGGGCGAGGAGGGAAGCGCGACCACCCGCTCTCCCAGCGGCGTCCCTATCCCGCTCCGGGTGCGAATTCCCTTCCTCCACTTCACCCCTTCACCACCCGCCCGCGGGAATTCGCGCCCGGAGCGGGCTAAGCTCGCTGGTTGCGGCGCAGTTGCGTCGGAAAGGGATCTTCCGCGAGTGAGTGCTGGGGAGAGCGTGAACCCCCTGGAACGTGCCGTAGCCCAAGCGCTCGTCGCGGCGGGACGTCTGCAGGGCGCCGAGGCTCCTCAGCTCTTGGCCTTCGCTCAGACCCACCAGCTCGTGTATCGCGGGAGCTACCTCTGCGGAGCCATGATCCGCTCTGGGCGACTTCGAAGGGACGAAGCTGATCAGGTCCTCGCGCAGATCCCCGCCCCGGCTCCGGAGATCCCCACGGGCGGAACCCTGCGAATGCCCGCCGGTTCGCTGCCACTTCCTCTCCCAGGCCAGGAAGGCGGAGACGAAGCGGCGACCAAACGCCACGACAGCGCCCGGCTCGCGCGCGAACTCGCCGCCGCCGAGGCCGACGGGCGAGGAACCATGGCCTTCCCCGCTGGAGCCGCCGCTGCCCTGAGCAGCGGCGCACACCAGGCCCCAACGATTCGCACCGGTCCCCAGAGCGGTGTGCACCCAGCTCCCCAGAGCGGTGTCTATCCAGCTCCCCAGAGCGGTGTCTATCCAGCTCCCCAGAGCGGTGTCTATCCAGCTCCTCAGAGCGGTGTGTATCCAGCTCCCCAGAGCGGTGTGTATCCAGCTCCTCAGAGCGGTGTGTATCCAGCTCCTCAGAGCGGTGTGTATCCAGCTCCCCAGAGCGGTGTCTATCCGGGGCCGCCGCCGAGCGGTGTGCACCCAGCGCCCCCGAGCGACAGGCAGGCAGGACGCCTGGTTCGAAGCGACCTCCTTGACGACGGAGAGGCCACGATCGCCTTCGGGGCCCTCCAGGTCCCCGGGCCCCAGGGGCTACCGTCCTCAGGGGACGCATATGCTCGCCCGGGCGACATGACTCCGGGCAGCGGGACCCCGGGGAGCGGCGTGTTCGGGGCCCCTGCTGGACACACTCCGAGCGGGACCTTCGGGGGGCACCCTGGCGGGCGGCTGGAGGCCCCGAGCGGGGCTTTCGGTGGCAGCCCAGGTGGGGGCTTTGGCGACAGCCCCGGGGGAGGCTTCGGGGGCACCCCTGCGGGCGGTGTCGGGGCTCACCCGAGCGGGAGCTTCGGAGCCCAGCCTAGCGGGCGGCTGGGCGCGCCCATGAGCGGGACCTACGGCGGGCAAAGCTCGGGCACCTCGGGTTCGAGCTCGGCCAGCGGGGGGCTAGAGCTCAACCTCGAGCAGCTTGGGCTAGCGGGCGAGCGCTATGTCCTCGAGAAGAGACCCGCCCCTGGCTACTGGGAGGCGACCGACCAGCACCTCGAGCGCAAGGTGGTCCTCCGCGTGGCGGAGGGCGGGGAGATCGCTGACGACCCCTTCTGGCGCCACGCGCGAGTCCTGGCCCTCCTGGATCAGTCCAGCGTGCGCGAGGTCCACGACCTTGGCGTCCTCCCGGGTCGCGGTCCTTTCTACTGCCTGGACCCCATCGAGGGCGTCAGCCTCGAAGAGCTGATCTCGAGCGATCGCTGTCCGCCCCTCCCGGCGCTCTTGCGAGCCCTGATCGCAGTCTGCGCCTCGCTCCAGCATGCCCATGAGCACGACCTGGTCCATGTCCGCCTGACGCCGAGCCTGGTTCGGCTTGGCGGTCACGGACAGGTCTACGTCGCTGGTTGGGAGACGGCCGCCTTCCTCCCGAGCGCCAAGCCCGAGGTTCGGAGGCGCGTGGGGGATCCACCTCCGATCGACCCCAGCGAGCTCCAGAGCCTGGCGCCCGAGCTCCGCAAGGACTCCCCTCGCCTCAGCGCGCGGACCGACGTCCATGCCTTGGGGCGGATTCTCTACTGGATCCTGGCTGGACGTTCTCCACAGGCTACGAGCGCCAAGGCCCTCCAGGCGCCCCTTCGTCGCGCCGGCGCGCCGCGAGAGTTGATCGCGGTGGCCCGCAAGGCCCTCAGCGGAACCAGTCGTGAGCGTTACCCCGGCGCGCGGCACTTCGCCGACGACCTCCGCCGCTTCCTCGACGGCAAGGCGGTCCTGGCTGAGCGAGACGCGCCTCTCCAGGCCGCGATCCGCCTCGCGCGGCGCTTCCCGGTCGTGGCGGCCGTCGGGGCGCTCGTTAGCGCGGTGATCCTCTGCGGGGCGCTCGTGACCTACTCTGCGGTGAGGGCTCGCGCGGACTCCGCCCAGGACGCCAAGGCCCACGCGGCTCTAGCGGCCAAGGAGGCCCACCTCCGCCGCGGCGAGGCCGAGGCACAGCTGGCCCTGGCGAAGGAGCGCGCCGACGCAGGGAAGCTCGTGCGTCGGTTCGAGTTGACCCTCCGGCGGGCTCGGGGGGGCGGTCAGGACGGCGTCGTGGCCTACGCTGAGGCAGAAGACGTCGTGGAGGCTCTAGAGGCGCGCTCTGGAGCGAGGACGCCGCCGTCGAAGGACGAATCTCCCGCTGAGGCGACTCCGCGAGACGGGGCGGCAGAGCTGGCTCGTTCGCTCCGGCTCCGCCTTCTCCTGGCCAGAGGTCGCGATCAGCTCTACACCCTGGACGACCCTCGCCCGAGCAGAGCTCTTGACGACTTCGAGGCCGTGGTCGCCCTCGAGCCCCAAGACCCTCGAGGACACTTTCTCGTGTTCGAGGCGGCTCGACGGCTCCCCGGGGCGGCTGCTGCAGGGAAGGAGCTCGAAGCTCTGCGACGCCTCGAGCGACTCGGCGGAGCCTGGGGTCAGTTAGCGAGTGTTGGACCGGACTTGGCTGAGGTCGAGGAGTTGGCCCTAGAGCTGATCGCGAGGAATCCTCCCGAGATCTTGGGAGACGTGCCCGAGGTCCGCTCGCTGCGGAAGCGACTCGATAGGCTCTGCGGCGAGCTGAGTGACGTCTCCCAGGCTCGGACGTGGCGTGGACGCCTCGGAGTCGCCCTCAGCGGACCGAACGTCCCCCGCAGCGTCCCCGTCCTCCGTGACGGCGTGAAGACCAAGGCCGGTGGAGGCAGAGTCCGAGAGGTTTGGACGGACCTGTTCTGGGCGATCCTCCTTGATCCGACGGACCCGGAGCCGCGTGCGGCTTACACCTTTAGCTTCTTCACCAAGTGGGGTTCCCACACCATAGACCGCTACAAGGGTGGCTGGCCTCTGGGCTCGCTAGCGGCGATCTGTCGCCGGGCTGAGCGGCCAGGCCCTAGCCTGGCGTTGACAGATCTCTTGGTCCGCATCGGGCGAGTCGAGAGCACCTTGCCTCTCCTGGAGCGGGCCTTGGCCCTGCCTGATCCGCAACCCCCTCGCGATTCCAGCGTCCGCCCGCGACTCCAGCTGGCCTTGGCGAGGGCTAAGCTCAAGCGCGGACAGCCCCAGTCCACGAGCCTCTCTCGTCTAAGCCTCCCTCCCGGCTACTCGGCTCAGGTCGAGGCCCTCGAGTGCTGGACCGCCCTCGCCAACAACCGTCCGCAAGAAGCCTTCGACTACCTCGGTCGTGTCCTGACTCGACTTCAGCGCCCAGGGGTCCGTGACCCCCTCCTGGTCATTGAAGACCTGGCCTTCGCGCTCTCGGACTCGCGGGCCGACGCCCGTCAGGTCGCGGCCACGCTCGGTCGAATGGTCCCGCCCGCGCCCACGGAGCAACCGCTGGGGAAGCTAGAGGGAGCGCTCCGGCTTGGGCTCGTGGCCCAGCTCAGCCGGATCCCCGAGCGCGAGGCGACGCTCTTGGCCTTCGAGGAGATCAAGCGCCTCAAGGCTCACTTCAACTCGAGCCTGGGGCAGAGCGGGAATCCGCGGCTCTTCTACAACTTGATCTCGCTGCACGAGGCTCGGCTGTGGTTCAACGCGCAGCCCAGCTCCCCGACGGCGCATCTGATCGGAGTCTCGGTCTGGGCAAGTCTCTGCCGGGGCGAAGAGAGCTCAGAGTCGGTGGCGGGGCCAGTCCGTGATCTCCTCGTCGAGCGACTCAAGCGACTCGGGAGACCCAAGGCGGCACGAGCCTTCGCCATTGAGGACCCCGTGACTGAGTTCGTGATCCCGCGGGCCTACACCGCCCCCGAGGTCTGGGATTGGAAGGGTCGGCGGAGCACCACCGGTGAGGTGCCGCGGTGAGCGCTGAGGAGTCCCTGATCGCAGAGCGCTACGAAGTCCTCGAGGAGCTGGGTCGCGGCGGCGTGGGTCGGGTCGTGTTGGCCCGCGACACCCAGCTGAACCGCAAGGTGGCGGTCAAGACGCTCCTCAAGGCGGGGCGGAGCGAGGACCGAGCTCGCTTCGTGGAAGAGGCGCGAATCAACGGCCAGCTGACGCACCCCAACGTGGTCACGATCCACTCGCTCGGCGTGCACCGCGACGAGCTCTACATGGTCATGAAGCTCGTCGACGGGCGAGACCTCAAGCAGATCCGGAAGGGGTTGGCCGCGGGAGACGAGGCGATCACTCAGGAATACGGGCTCCGGCGCCTGCTGCGGCTCTACCTTCAGGTGTGCGAGGCCGTCGGCTATACCCACGCCCGAGGCGTGATTCACCGTGACCTGAAGCCTGCCAACGTGATGGTGACTGACGACGACGAGGTCCTGCTCCTCGACTGGGGGCTGGCCAAGCCCATAGGCGAAGCGCTAGCAGAGCCCTCGGGGGAGGCGTCCTTCGTAGACGATGGCGTGATCCGTTCACGTCTGCGAGGCTCGATCGCGGTCGCGCGGAGCCTGGAGGTGGCCGACGCCACCAGCGCCAGCGAGGCCGACGGCGAGTTGACCATGCAGGGCCAGATCGTGGGCACCCCGGCCTACATGCCCCCCGAGCAAGCCGACAGCGACGCCTCCCTCGACGCGCGCTCGGACGTCTATTCCCTGGGCGCGATCCTCTATGAACTCCTCGCGCACCGAGCGCCATACACCGGCAGCACCTACGCCTGCCTCAAGAGCCTGATCGAGGGGGCTCCCCAGCGGCCGAGCGTGGCGGCACCGAACAACGAGGTTCCGCCAGCGGTCGAGGCGATCGTGCTCAAGGCCATGGCTCGGGCTCCCCAGGAGCGCTATCCCAACGCGGCGGCCGTGGCGGCAGACGTGGCGGCCTTCCTGGACGGGGGCCGAGTCGGGGCCTACCAGGAGAGCGCCGGTGAGGCGCTCCGGCGTTGGGTCCAGCAGAACCGGCTCGCCGCGAGCGCGGCCCTTGGCGGCTTCGCGCTCGTGAACGTCTTGATCCTGGTCGCGGCGGGGCTCGTCCTGCGGGAGGAGGGCGCGGCGCAATCAGCCAGGGTCGCGCTCGAGGAGACCGAGCGGGAGAGCGTGCGACTCAAGGAGCAGGCCGAGTCCTTGGCGGCCTTGGCTGAGGTCGCGGGACGTGGTGAGGCGCGCGTCGGGAAGGCCCTGGGGCGGGTCTCGGCTTTCGCCGAGGCGACCCGAGAAGCGTTCCCTCTGTTCCCGGCAGAGCGCAACGAGGCTCGTCCGCAGACGCTCTTCCAGCTCCACGAGGCGCTGCGCCGAGAGGTCGACGAGCTCCTCGCCGCTCAGCGTGCGCTTGGTCCGGAGTGGACGAGGCTGGGCGGAGCTGCTGCTGATCTCGTCGCGCTCGAGGAGCCGCTGGTCGAGGCGCAGCGTGCACTGGATCGACTCCTGGTCGAAGGGTTGATCGCGCGACGTCCCTCCTTGGCGCTCCACGTCCTGCTGCTTCCGAACCCGCCTCGCGTGGGCGCGGGCGCTCTTCCGACTCCGCTCCCTGAGCTGGAGTTGGGCGGCGCAGAGAGTCTGCTTCGGAGCCGGGCCCTGTGGCGCGCTGAGCGGGAGCCTGAGGCTCGCGACGCCTTGGGGGAGGCCCCCTCCGGCCCGCCGGAGCTACGGGCGGCCCACTTGGCCTTCCGGACCTTCGTCGAGGACCTACCTCTGACGGAGCAGCGCCAGGCCTTCGACGCGGCCCTGAAGCTGAACGCGGCAGCTGCTTGGCTCCTGCTGCGCCGCGGAACTGTCCGCGCACGAGAGGGGGACTCTGCAGGCGCCTGGGGCGACTTCGAGCGGGCCCGCGTCTTGACGCCCCTAGACGCGTGGGTCCATGGGGAAGAGGCTCGCGCCCTCAGGCCCTGCTTCGCTGACGCCGAAATGCTCCTCAAGAACGTGCGCGGGATCTGCAAGAAGCTCTCGGGAGGCGAGGAGCGGGGCGGCGAGGTGGCTTTCGCTCTAGCCAAGACGTGGCGCGGCCAGGGCATAGGCGGGCTGCTAAAGGAATACGCCGGGAGTCAGAGCCCAGCCGCCTGGCGCGACGCTGCCGAGATCCACCTCTTGGCTGTGCGCCCGGAGGCGGCCGAGCGGGAGGCCAAGCGGGTCCTGGAGAAGTGGCCTCGCGATCGCCGCGCTCAAGCCGTTCTGGCTCAGGTGGCCTTTGACGCGGGCGACCTCGCGCGGTCGGAGTCGGTCGTGGAGAAGGGGCTCGAGACCTCCCCTGACGACCGTCGCCTGAATCGGCTCAAGGGTCGGATCATGGTTCGTCGCGACGGTCCGAGCGCTGCAGCGCTGCGTCACCTGAGGCTCGGGGCGCGCGGGGCCTGGACCTCTGATCCCTGGCGGGAGGTCGCCGAGTGTTGCCTGGAGCTCGGCGAGTTGGAGGAGGGGGTCCGCGCTGCTCGCTTGGCGCTGCGCCATGACCCCCTGGCTTCCTACAGCTATCACCCTCGCGGGCGGCCGGTCCCTGGAGACCCTCGCCCCCACCGCGTCCTGGGCAAGCTGCGTCGCAAGCAGGGGAAGCTTGGGGCCGCGATTCTGCACCACCTCCGTGCCAGTGTCCTCTGGAGGCAGTCTCCGGCGGACAGAGTGCGCAAGGCCCTAGGCCGTGACGACCGCGACTTGATCTGGGTCGGCGAGCTCCACGAGGAGCTGGGCCTCCCGGAGGAGGCTCTCAGGCACTACCTAGAGGCAGCCAGAGATCCCAAGCTGAAGGAGGCCGCCGAGAAGAAGGCTCGACGCCTCCGCGGAGGCTAGCCGAGGAGCGCGCGAGCCTTGGCTCGAACCCGGGGGTCCTCGTCGTAGCAGAGGAGCTCGACCTCGGGGCGGGCGCCCTCTTCGGCCAAGGCCACGAGGGCCTCGAGGGCCTGGATTCGGACGACGGGGTCGGGAGCGAAGAGCTCGCCGGCCACGGTCGGGATCCCAGCTGGGTCGCCGAGGCAGCCGAGAGCCTCGAGGGCGCGGGCCTCGAAGCGGCGGAGGTTGAGGAAGTGGCTCGCCTTGAGGCGGAGGAACTCGGAGCAGAGATCTTCGACCGGATAGGAGCGGCGGTAGTTGAGCTCCGAGTGCTCGAGGAGGTCGACTAGGGTTCGGAGAGCTGTCCTCTGAGGACCTGCTACGGGCACTTGGCGGGGGTAGCGGTGCACGAGGACGCGGCGAGCGACGCCTTCGCCAGGCCGGCCCTTGCGCAAGGTCAAGCAGGCGGGGCCCTCTTCGCCGGTGTGAATCGCGATCACCCCACCCTCGTGGTCCCGGGAGGTGTCGAGGTCACGGGGGTCGCCCAAGGTCAGGTAGCTCGCTCGGAGGCGGGGCCGCAGCTCTTCGACCTGGCTCCAGAGCTGCTCGGCCGAGCTGGCGTCGAGGGAGCGGACTCGCTGACGCACGAGGCGGCGGGGATCGAGGATGGGCCCGGCGAGGGGATCTCGCTCGAAGCCGAACCAGAATTCGCGGATCGCGGCCCGTTTGCCGAGCCGCTCGACGCTCAGGCGTCGGTACTCGTAGCCAAAGGGGCCATCGAGTTCGGCTTGGAGGGAGATCCCCCAGGCGGGAGTGGAGCGTCGGCGGGTTCGCGTGGGCACAGCGGCTCAGGCCTCGGTCTTGGGTCTGTAGGAAGAGATAGACCCATCGCGGGGGGATCGCAAGGTGCCCGAATGAGCCCGCGGTCATGAGTTCCTGCTGGGGCGTGACTTGCGGCGCTTCGTCAAGGATCAAGGAGAGACCCTTGTGGGTGGCTTGGATGGATTCACAGCGGGACCGGCTGCTGCGAGACCCGAGGGGGAGACGTAGACTCGAAGCGACTCGAAGCGCGCCCTTCTTGGCGAGAGAGGAGAAGAAGTGGATCCCCGCGTGTGCCCTCGTTGCCACTTCGAGAACTCTCCTCGCAGTAGCCGCTGTGTCCTCTGCCAGGCTCCTCTGGCTCCGCCGGTCGATACGACTCGGCGCCCTCCGCCGCCCAGGGCCGGGCGACGGGGCATGCCACCGCCGCTGACCGGGCCCCAGCCGCGAGCGGGCCGCAAGAGCGGACAGCGGCCTCGAGCCGACGCTCGCAGCGGAGCGCGTCCGCGTGGCGCTAAGGGGCCCTCTCGCCAGGGCCCGCGCCAGGGCGGAGGATCCCAGCGGGGGCCGGCTCAACGTCCTAGCGGCCGCTCTCGCGTTCAGAGCGAGCGCTCGCGCAAGGCGCCGCGCTCTCAGTCGGGGCGCTCGTCACAGGCCCGGCAGCGTCCCCCGAGCGAGCGCTCGGCCCGGACGAGCGGGGCTCGCCCAAGAGGCGAGGCCGAACCTGACACGAGACGCGTCGCGCCCCAGGCGCTGGCAGGTCCCGTGGCGGATCTCCGGAGTCGGAACGCCGCCGAGGAGCGAAAGCGGGTGATCGAGCTCGCGTCGTCGATCCACGTCAATCCAGACGCGCGGGAGCCAGAGACCCGACGGCACGGGACCAGCTCCGACGAGCTCGACACGCGCGACTTCAGCGCCGTCGACTTGCCGAACTTCCCCTCTAACGGAGAACCAGACACGGTCCCCCACGACGACGACGCGATCTCGGCCATGGTCGAGCCCGACACGGTCAAGAGCAGCGGTGAAGTCGACGACGAGGCGCCCACCAGCTGGGCTCCCATGACGGACCCAGAGGACGGGGGCTCGATCTTGAGCGACCTCCCGACCCTGACCTACGCTCCAGGCGCGCCGCCGCCCTCACGCGAGCTGAGGCGAGGTGCGGACACAGTCAGCTTCTCGGCCCCTGCCGAGGCGGGCTCGAGCCGACCCTTCCGCTGGCCTTTCGTCGTGGCTCTGGGCTTGGTGGTGATCGTGAGCGGCGTCACCCAACAGCAGCGCGCGGCGTCCGAAGAGCGCTACCGAATCGAGCGCGTCGCTGGCGAGATCGCGCGAATCATGACCGCGTCTCCCCTCCCCCTGCGGAACGAGACGACCCGCGCCAAGGACCTCCGAGTCGACGTGGACGCGCTCGAGGAGGCTGGGGCCGAGTCGCCAGCCCTCGAGGAAGCTCGCGCCGGCCTGCGCTCCCTGGAGGGACTCCTGTCCCTGATCCACGGCGACCGGCGTGAGGCCAAGCGCGCTCTGGCTGACCCGACCCTCCAGCGCCACGAGCGCTATCACCGGACCCTCGCGGCTAGCGTCGCCGCGACGACGAGCCGAGGTGACCCCAAGCCGATCCAGGCCGTCCTCGAGGGGGGCTTCGTCCGCCCTGAGCTCCAGGCTTGGCGCGCTCGGGCGAGGTTGTCACAGCTCGACGCAGAGTCGCCCGCGAACGCCGAGGAGGTCTTGACCGAGCTCGATCGTCTGGCGAGCGTCGCGAGCGTCAGCTCGGACTTGCAGCTCCAGCGCCTGAGCGCCCTCTCGACGCTAGGACGTTGGGCCCTAGCTCGCGAAGAGCTGGCGCGGCTCGCGACTCCGCCCGCAGAGCTCCGGGATCGAATCGCCCTCGGCGAGCTGGCCGAGATCGTCCGCGGTGACCCGACTCGGGCTCAGGCCTGGCTCGACGTCCACGGGATCCCCCAGGGCGTCCAGCCAGACGCCCTGCGCGCCCTCGGACAGCATCCGCTCAAGGAGGCCCACGCGCGCTTGCGCCGCTTCATGGACGCCGAGCGGGAGCCGCCTCAGGCCGAGCAACGCGAGCTGCTTCAGCGCCTCCAGATCGCCTACCAACTCGGCTGGCGACCCCTGCCTCGCCAACTCCTAGCCGACTTGGGCGCCGTGCTGGAGGGCGCCCTGCGTCGCCGTCAGCGCCTCCCTGGTCCCTGCTGCCTCGCCCTCTCGACCCTCGGGACCCCAGACGAGCGACTGCGGGTCCTGGTGGCCGTGGCTCGCCGCCTGGAAGAGACCCGGACGCCGAGCGGCAAGCTGCCCCTTCAGGCGTTGCAGGCCACGATCCTCCGCGCGAGCCCCGGCGCGACGCCCAACGCCGGGGCGCTCTTGGCGCCTCTCCCAGCGGCGCAACGACTCGAGCTGCGCCGGGCGCGAGTGACCGCTCTCTTGGAGCTGGGTCGAGCCCGCAAGGCCTTGCTGGAGGTCCAAAGTGCCCTCAAGCGACACCCTGGGGAGGCGAGCCTGGAGGCGCTGCGGAAGCGGGCGGTGGAGGCCCTGCGCTAGCTGGTTGCTCGTTGGAGGCGCTCTGAGAGCTGGTTGCGGGTTGGAGGCGCTGCGAGAGCCGGTTGCACGAGCGACTTGAACCGCAGAGACGCAGAGGTCGCGGAGGTTCGCTGAGAGCGCTTCGTGGGCAACTTCGCTGTGCTCCGCCCGGCGAAGGCTCGGTCGCGACCCAAGGGCACTTGGCCTTCGAGGAGTGGAGGTAGGGCACCGAAGGGTTGGGTTGCTGGCTGGCGGAGCGTTCGTCGGGGTTGCGAGCTCGCCTGCTCTCTCGAATCCTCCACAGCAGAAGTCCGACTTCACCGGATAACCCACCGGAGCTGGTCCCGGATCGCGATTGTTCTCATGGTGAGAACACTAGGAGCTGCGGGGGCTCGGGCGCCACTCTTCGGTCCGAGACTGACTCGACGCTCGCTTCCGGGGCTGCCCGACTTACTTGGTCGCCTTGGGATTCTGCCGCGGCAGAATCCCTGGCAGGCAGTCACGAGATCGCCACGCCGAGGGACGCCTCGTAGTCCAGGGGCCAACCTCTCGGCGCCCTAGGTCCACCCCTCGCAGTCCAACAACCTTTGGATCCCCGCCGAGGGAGAGAACTAGGGGCGGGGGGTGACGTCGACGGTCTCGAACTGAACGGGGCCGCGGGTCTTGGCGACGGTCACGTAGCTGAAGCGGGGGTCGCGGGTCAGCGAGCTGAGCTGCGTGTTGACCGTGACGGCCAGCTCGTCGTCTTCGAGGAGGACGGCGCGGGCGATCGAGACCGAGCGCCGCGTCGTGTTGGGCTCGAAGGCGATCAGGACCTGGTCCTTGCTGAAGTCGATCACGGGCGGGGTTCCGCCGACGTGGCTGGCCCAGAGGTTGGCCAGCGCGGCCGCGCTGCGCACGACGTGAGTCTCGGTCTGGGTGCCGCTGAAGAGACGACCCAGGCCAGTGGTGGGCCGGGACTGCGTCACGGGCGCGGCGGTCTCGGCTCGGATCGTGCCCGTGGAGCGGGTCACGCGGAGGAACTGGTAGGGGGTCTCGATCGCGCGGGGCGGGGCGGCGCCGCCGGTGTAAGGGTTGACCCGGAAGATCACGCGGATCTCGTCGGTGGTCGGGTCGTGGATCAAACGTCGCGTCTCGACAGTGTTGCCGAAGCGAGGGATCCGGGGACCCATGACGGCCACGATCATTTCGTTGGTGAAGTCGAAGCCGGGAGGACGTTGGCCGGGGCGAACGGTGGCGAAGAAGGTCGCGAAGGCGCTGGCGTCGCGGAACACGTGGAGTCCGCCCTTGTAGGCCGGGTCGTTGGCGCCCAGGGCCGAGTCGCTGCCTGAGAGGAGGGTCTCGTAGTCGAGCTGGGTCTGGCGAATCACGTCCAGGCTGCCGGTTCCGTCGACGGCCGTCTCGCAGCTGACGAGGTGATAGGGCGCGGTCAGGATCCGCGTGTTCGGCTTCCAGGCCCCGAGGCGGAACTCGCGGACCGTCGCGCGGAGGTCCTCGCTGTTGGCGTCGCGCTCGACGCCGATGACCTTGGTGAAGTGCTGCTGGCCACCGATCTGGGCCATGAAGCTGCCCACGATCGTGTTCTGGCTGAAGTCGACCCGCGGCGGGCGCGTGCTCGTGTTGTGGGTCGGCCAGAACAGGGTCCAGTCAGCGTCGGTCGCGACCTGGACCTCGTGGGCGCCTTGAGCGAAGCCCCGCGGGCTGCCTTGGCCCTCCTCGAAGGTCTCGTAGGCGACGGGCTGAAAGCTGGCCGGGAGCGGAGGAGGCGTCGTGACCGTGGTCGAGGTCGTCGTGCTCGCGATCGTCGTCGTGGTGGCCGCGCTCGTCGCGCTGGCGACGGTGCTCGCCGCCGGCTTGCTAGAGCGACTGCTGCTCCCGCAGCCCGCCACCAAGAGGGCGCTGAGAACGAGCAGGGACGAGGGACGGAGCTGGATCATGGGAATCCTCCAAAGCTGAGGAGCCCTTGTGCAAGGCCTGAGCCATCGTCACGAAACCGTCCAGATCCATACAACTCGTGGACTTAGACCCAGGCAAATCCCGCTTCTTGGAACGCATTCGGCCAGTTGGCGATCTTGTGGCTGATACCGCCACGGATCCCCAAAAACGGGCGTAGATAGGGCTATGAAGGCGTCCTGAAAGAAAAGAGAGCCTCAGCCCTCCTTCTTTGCTGCGAGGGATTGGGGCACCACGAGGGCCAACCAGAACACCGTGCCGACGATAAAGGCCGCAGCCGCGACGCCCATGTGCCAGCGCGAGCGGGCTGGGTCGAGGGTCAGGAGGACGCGCGCGCCGAGGGAGAGCAGGATCAGGCCCCCCAGGAAGGGGACGGGCCAGTGATTGGCTCGCGCGGCTCCCTCCCGGCCCCCATGGGCGAGGGAGACGTGGGCTCCGACCGCGAGGGCCATTAGCCCAAACCCGCCAATGAAGACGACGTGCAGACCTGCGTGCTTCCAGGCCGGCTCGAGAGCGGCGAAGGCGTAGCCCAAGGGCAGGCACCACGCCGAGAACCACACCAGCCAGCGGTGCCAACCTGGGACCCGCGGTCGGCGCCAGATCTTGGCGACGGTCAAGAGGAGGGCTAGGACGAGGGCAGCGCGCAGGGCCAGGCCTCCCCGCTCGGAGACCTTGAGCTCAACGAGGAAGGTCAAGACGAGCGCCGCGGCTGCCAAGAGGTGGGCGAACTTGATCTTGCGATCCCTCGGCGTGGGCTCCCCGTCGGGCGGCGCGTCACCACAGGTGATCAGGGGGATCACCATGCCTCCGACCCCGACGATCAGGCCCAAGAGCATTCCCTGGGTGACCAGGTCCTTGCCCAGGTCGTGCAGCCACCACATGCGGTTTCCGAAGGGGCGCTGAAAGCCGATCACCACCACTCCACCCAGGGCGATCGCAAAGGACATGGGCAGCCAAACGAAGCTGTTGGGAGGTCGTCGCCCCGCGCTCGAGCTGAGGAAGCGGCGGACCACGAACACGACCAAGACCAAGACCGAGATCACCCAGAAGAGCTGAGCCAAAGGCACGGCTCCGAGCCCCGCTGCGGCCGTGGTTCCTATGGGGGCCCCTAGCCCGATCAGCATTTCCCAAGTCGCTGGGGCCGCGGTCTTCGTCCGGCGAGGGATCGCGGTGAACAGGAACCCAGTCACGAAGGCCATCATGAAGCCCTGGGACTGCGCGATCGAGTGAAAGGCAGCGCTGTAGGTCCCGACCTCGAAGGCGGCCAGCGCCAGCCAAGGCCCGATCCCCGCCCAAGACAGGAAGACCCCGAGCGGGAAGAAGAGCCGATAAGGCTCCCGCCGCCACGCAGGCGCGCTCGCGAGGTCCGCGCTCGGAGGCGGGATCAGGTTCGCGTCGGCGTCTTGCTGCTCAGTCGAATCGCTCATTGGGTCTTAGCGCGGAGAATTCGTGGTTCAAGAACTTCATGCGCTCCTGTAGGCCCTCGTTTCGGGAGCAAATCAAAGCGAGCTGGGGGCCGTGGGGTGTGTCCTGGCAAGGCGCGAGGAGCCGAGGTGACCTTCCGGGTCCCGAGCGACGAGCAACGCCGCCAGGGCGCGCCCCACGGTCCCCAGCTAAAGAAGGCGAGCAGCCTTGCGGCCTAGCCACTCGGCCAGGAGCACGCCGAAGAGGAGCGCGAACACCCACCAGCGGTGCTCCTCCCAGAGGTTGCGCTCCTTCTTGCTGACCAAGATCCGCTCGCGGAGCTCGCTCAGCTCGGCCGGGACAGCGCTCAGGCCGTCCAGGCGCATGTAATTGCCGCCGGACTCGCTCGCGATCCGCTTGAGGGCGACCTCGTCCATGCGCGGCTCTTGGGTCTCGAGTCGCGGGAGGACGACGTCGAACTCGCGGCTGGCGATCTCGTCGGCGCCGAAGCGATCGCCGGGCTCGGCGTAGAGGCGGTAGCCGCCGGTCTGGACCGGCTTGTAGGTCGCCGTGAACTTGCCGGGCTCGCCCTTGACGGCGGCCAGGCTAAGTGTCTCCGACTGACCATTTGGGAGATCCAAGAGGACCTCCTGCTTGGGAGCCTGAGCCGCTTGCTCGTCGCGAACCTCTGCGGTCACGCGGACCTTCTCGCCGACGTCGTAGTTGCGCTTGTCCGTCGATATATAGAAGCGCTTGCTCCGCGTGAAGCTCTGGAGGCTCAGGAAGCGGAGGATCTGCCCGTAGAAGCGGTAGGGATACTTGTCCCCGACCTCGGCCCGCCAGCGCCAGGTCTCGTCGATCCCGATCCAGAAGCAGGTCCCGGCCCCGAAGCGGTGCCAGGCGAAGAGGGGCGCGTTGTTGCGCGCGCGGGGGTGGACGCCCAGGACGTGAGCCGCCGGCTTGGCGCGCTTGACCTCGGCATACCAGTAGAAGCCGCGCAGCTTCTCTTCCCAGAGGACGCGGTTCCGCTCGTCGTCGCGCTCGAGCTTGAGGAGGGGCGAGGTCAGGCCCTCACGAGTCAGGCGAGGGTGGAAGTCGCGGCGGAAGTCACCGCTGCTGAAGCTCCCCTCCTCGACCTCGACTGGGAGCACGTCCGCCAGGGCGGTGGTCCCGTAGAGGCGCGGGTTGGCCAGGGCCCCCGAGAGCATGAGGAGGCCGCCCGCGCGCTCCTTGACCAGCTCACGGATCGTCTTGAGCGCGCCGTCGTAGAACACGGGCTCGCCGTCGCGACCGCGAGCCTCAGGCTTGACGTCGCCGATAATGATCACGTGATACTTGAGGAGCTCCTCCTGCGGAGGGAGCCGCTTGAGCGGGACCACGCCGGGCGAGGACTCCTGGACGAACTCTGGGTCCGCAGAGACGAGGAGGCACTGCACCTCCATGTGCTTGTCACGGACGAGCGCGTTCTTGAGGTAGCGGTATTCCCAGCGCGGGTAGCCCTCGACGTAGAGGACGCGGATCCGCTCGTCGATCACTCGGACGCGACGGGGCTTGCTGACGTTGTTCTCGAGGTCCTGCTCTTCGGGGTCAGGGGTGACCTCGGCCTTGAGCATGTATTCGCCCGGGCGGGTGACCTTGGTCGAGAAGGCGACCTGCCACTCAGGAGCGTCACCGCCGACCTCGCCGGTCTCCTCGAAGATCTTGGTCCCCTGGAGGAACACGCGAACCGTCGCCGGACGACGTTCCTCGTAGCCCTGGGCTCGGACCACGAGCGAGCCCGCCAGGACGTCGCCGGCCAGGGTCACGTCGGGCGCCCGGAGGTCGTCTAGGGCCAAGTCGCGGCGCGGCTCGGCGTCGCCGACGCCGACGGTGTAGACCTTGACGCCCTTGCGGCCGAGGCGTGAAGCAACCGCCGCGGCGTTGACGCTGCCGCTGGTCGTGCGCCCGTCAGTCAGGAGGATCAGGCCGGCCAGCTGCTCGTTGCGCATGTCGCTCACGATTCGCTGGAGCGAGTCGCCGAGGGCGGTGCTCGAGCCGTCGGGGGCGAGGGCGTCGAGCTCGGCCAGGGCCGTCGCGACCTCGGTCTGGGTCGCGGCCTCGTCCTCGGTCCGCGAGAGCTCAGCCTTGCTCAGGCGCTGACGCGTGGAGGAGAAGGTGAAGAAGCGGACGCGGTTCTTGGCGGCCAGAGCCTTGAGGAGGGCGCCTTGGTCCTTGCGGAACGCGGTCCGGATTCGATCGAGGCGGGTCAGCTCCAAGAGCTCGCCTTCGTCGACGCCGAGGGCCTCGCCGATCTTGCCGCGCAGCTCGGCGTCCCGCTCGCGGTCCTTGAACTCCATGGAGCGCGAGACGTCGACGGCGATCGCCACGTAGCCGAGCTTCTCGTCGCGCAGCTCGCGGGACTCGAGGGGCCGGAACAGGATCAGGACCACCAGGAGGAGGATCACGATCCGGAGCACGGCCAGGAAGGGCTTGAGGTAGCGCCGCTCGCCCTTCCGCTCGAGGAGGTAGCAGGCCGAGGCAAAGGCCACGATCATGACGCAGATCAGGAACACGACCCAGCCCTCGGGGAGGGCGTCGAAGCGGATCCGCGTGTAGAGCTTGGGCGCCTGCTGCCCCAAGGGGAGCGAGAGACCGGAGAGGAGGGAGCCAGCTAGGAGGGAGGTCACGGGCAACTCCTACTTCCGCCGCCGGCCAAAGTAGGCCGCCAGGATCGACTCGCTCACGAGCAGCACGAGGGCCGCCGCCATGAACCAGTGCCAGTAGTCGCGGCTGCCAGCGGTGGCCACGTCGGATTGCAGCGCCTCGCGCGCCAGCTCGGCTCGCAGCGGCTTGACCTCGACCCCGATCGCGGTCCCGAGCTCGAGGGCGCTGAACTTGGCGAGGTCACCCTCGGCCGGGTCCACGCGGACCGCGAAGTAGTCGGGCGGTGGGTCCTCGCCTTGAGCGACGCCCTTGCGGGTCAGGGTGTAGAGGCCGCTGACCTGGAGCCCGTCGCGATCCGACGCGAGGGGATAGGTCAGGCGGTAGCCCTCCTCAGAGGTCAGCTTCTCGAGGGGGACGCCCTCGAAGCGGTCGTCAGGAGTCTCGACCTTGACCTCTGAGGCGTATTGGGTCGCCTCCAGGATTCGCTCGTAGCGGCTGCCGATCTCGAGGTTCAGGGGAGGACGGGTCCGCTTGCTGAGGTCGAGGACCAAGCTCTGCCAGAACACGACGTAGAACACGTCGTAGACGGGGAGGTTGGTCCAGTTGCTGTCGAGGGTCGTGAGCCAGGCCACGGTTCGGCCGCGACCGAAGCGCTGCTCGACCAGGAGGGCGTCGCCAGTGGGGCCCAGCTCACCAGGGTCGGTGCCCGTCGCGTTGCGAGGCACGAGCCGGAGCGGGACCCAGGCCGTGGAGTCCTCGCTGGACTTTACGTCGATTCCGTAGTAGCCGAACACCGAGCCGCCTCGGAGCCAGTCGCGATATTCGTCGTTGGCGAACACCTCGAGGGCGTGACCTTCGACTTCGCCGAGCGAGAGGACCCACTCCGGCGCGTTGGTGTCTAGGCTGGCGGCCTCAAAAGTCCCGCCCTGACGTTCGAGGAGTTTGCCGGGGAAGATCCCGGCGCCCTCGCGCCAGAGGAACTGGTTGTAGGCCTCGGTGTTGACCAAGCCGCCGACGCCGAACACGACCACGCCGCCCTTGGTCGCGTACTCCTCGAGCGAGGTCACGGACTTCTCGTCGAAGCTGACGACGTTGCCCAAGAACACGACGTCGTAGCTCTTGAGGTCGTGACCCGAGAGTTCGCTCTCGCTGACGACGGTCGTCCGGATCAGGCCGGGCCCGTCGCGGTCGCCGTAGGCGTTGACCTCTAGCGCCTCCTTCAGCCAGCCGGTCTCGCTGCTGAGGACGTCGCGCTTGCGCTCGCCGTCGACCAAGAGGACGCGGACCTCTTCCCGGACGTCGATCACCAGCTGGCGACGAGAGTCGGTCTTGAGGGGGTCTGACTTGACTCGGACCTCGACCCGGTGGAGGCCGGCGTCGGCGAACACCAGGCGGCGCGGCTCGACGGTCAGCTCTTGCTCGGGCTCGAGGGAGACGGTCACGCTCTGATCGCGCTGGCCGTCGACCCAGTATTCAACGCTCAGCTCGCCTGAGCGATCGCTGCCGCTGTTGCGGAGCGTGACCTCGACGTCACAGGGCAGCCCGCGCCCGGCCACGGGGTCGCGGGTCGCGATCCGAGTCACGGTCACGTTGCGGGGCTCGGAGGCGCCGCAGTCGACGAGGATCATTTGGGCGTTGACCTGCTTGAGGTCTTCGCCGATCCGGGCCACGCCGCGGTCGATCAAGGCGCCTTTGGGGTCGAGGAAGTCCCGCCGCTGAGAGTCGGTCAGGAGGAACACGGTCTTGGCGCTCGGGGTCGAGCCAGCCGGGGGCGGCGTCCCGTCGGAGGTGTAGTCGTAGAGCTTGAGGGCCTCGGGCAAGGTCCTAAAGAGCTCGCCGTAGTCGGTCCGCCGCTCGGAGGACTGCATGTCGGGCGCTTCTTCGAGGTCGCCCAGGAGCTTGGTCTTGGCGTCGGGGCTGAGCACGATCGGAGAGCGATAGAGGGTCCGCGCCGTCTCGTCGAAGGCCACGACGTTGACCCGGTCGCCGTCCTTGAGGGACGAAATTAGATCCTTGGCGGTCCGGCGAGCCTGAGCCAGGACCGTCTCGTCCTCGGTCGTGCCGACTTGATAGCCGGTGGAGTAGCTCGTGTCGATCACGATGCATACGTTCCGCGTGGCTTCGGTCTCGTCGACTTGGATCTCTCCCACGACTCGAGGGCGCGCCATGGCCAGCGAGATCATGATCAGGATCAAGCAGCGCACGATCAGGAGGAGCAGGTTCTCGATCTGGAGCCGGCGCTTCTGCTGCTGGAAGGCGCGCTGCAAGAAGAGCTGGGCCGCCCAGTCAATCGTGCGGAAGCGGAACCGGTTGAGCAGGAAGAGCGTGATCGGGGCCGCGATCGCCGCGATCCCAGCCAGCATTAGAGGGTGGGCGAAGAGCTGACTCAGCATGGCTAGCTCAGCTTCATTCCGGCCCGGGTCGCGAGGTAGCTCGTGAGCACCACGTCGAGGGGCGTTTGGGTGTCTACAGGGACGTAGTCGATTCGATCGGCGCGGCAGCCGTGGCGGAGCTCGCCTATGAAGGACTCGACCTCGTTCAGGTAGGCCTGACGAACCGCGCTCGGATCACAGAGGACCTCGCCCAGGGCTTCCAGGCCGCGGAACTTGGTCATGCTCTCGAAGGGGAAGGTCCGCTCGGCGTGGTCCATGACGTGGAACACGATCACCTCGTGGCGCCGGTGTCGGAAGTGGCGCAGCCCGGCCAGGATCTCGGCCGGGTCGTCGAAGAGGTCCGAGATGATGATCACGAGGCCCTTGCGCTTGCAGCGCTCGGCCATGGTGTGGAGGACCGGACCGAGGCCCGTGCGCTCACGGGGCTCAATGTTGCTCAGGGCGTCGAGGACCAGGTTCCGGTGGCTCGGGCTCGAGCCGGGCGGAATGAAGCGCCGGACGCTGTCGTCGAAGATCCCCAGGCCGACCGAGTCGCGCTGACGGAGGACGAGGTAGGCCAGGGAGGCTGCGATGAAGCAGCCGTACTCGAGCTTGGTCGGGCCTTCGGGATCGCTTCCGTAGCGCATGGACTCGGAGCCGTCGATCAAGATCGTGGCGGTGAGGTTGGTCTCCTCCTCGTACTGCTTGATGTAGAGCCGGTCCGAGCGGGCGTAGACCTTCCAGTCAATGTGCTTGATGTCGTCGCCGGGGACGTATTCGCGATACTCGGCGAACTCCACCGAGAACCCGTGATAGGGGCTGCGGTGGAGTCCGGTCACGAAGCCCTCGACCACCAAGCGCGCCACGATGTCGAGGCGGCTGATCTTGGTGAGGGTCTTCGGGTCGAGGAAGCGTTGGTCGGGGCCGGTCGCCATGCGCTACTTGGCCGTAGCCGCTTCCTGGCTGTCGACGTATTCCACCAGCCGATCGATGATCTTGTCGGCGGTGATTCCCTCGGCCTCGGCGTTGAAGTTCGTAATGATCCGGTGCCGGAGGACGGGGTGGGCCACGCCCTTAATGTCGTCGATTGACACGTGGCTGCGGCCCTTGAGGAGCGCGCGGGCCTTGCCGCCCAGGATCAGGTATTGGCAGGCGCGAGGACCTGCGCCCCAGCTCAGCCACTCGTTCACGAAGTCGGGGGCGTCGGGGGTCCGGATCCGCGTGGCGCGGGTCATGCGCATGGCGTATTGGGTCACGTGATCGGCGATCGGGACCCGACGCACGATCTTCTGGAGGGTCTCGATCTGCTCGCCCGAGAGGATCGGCTTCAGCTCGTGCTTTTGGATCGTGGTCGTCCTCTTCATGATCTCGAACTCCTCTTCGGCGGTGGGGTAGCCGACGAGGATGTTGAACATGAAGCGGTCGAGCTGAGCTTCGGGGAGGGGGTAGGTGCCCTCTTGCTCGATGGGGTTCTGCGTCGCGAGGACGAAGAAGGGCTCCTCGAGCTTGTGGCGCTCGCCGCCGGCCGTGACCTGGTGCTCCTGCATGGCCTCGAGGAGGGCGGCTTGAGTCTTGGGCGGCGTCCGGTTGATCTCGTCGGCCAGAATGATCGAGGCGAAGATCGGTCCCTTGAGGAACTGGAACTTGCGCTCGCCCGTGCCCTTGTCCTCTTGGATCACCTCGGTGCCGGTGATATCGCTCGGCATCAGGTCAGGCGTGAACTGGATCCGGTTGAAGCTCAGCGAGAGCGTCTTGGCCAGGGTCGCGATCATGAGGGTCTTGGCTAGACCCGGGACGCCGATCAGGAGGCAGTGCCCCTGGGCGAAGATGCAGATCATGAGCTCTTCAATGACCTGCTCTTGGCCGACGATGACCTTGCCTAGCTCAGCGCGAATGCTGTCGTAGGCCTCGCGGAGCTGCTCGGTGGCCTGGAGGTCGTCGTCGCCGAGGCCCTCGGTCTTGTCGTCATCTTCCGCCATGGGGAGATCCTCACTCTGGGGGCGCAGGTTGGAGCGCCAGGGGCTCGCGCCCGGGCGCGAGGGAGCGGAATCCTACCCCTACCCCCGAAGTTGGTAAAGGCGTCGCGGGAAAGAGGTTGGGCCAGGACGGAACCATGACGAATCGGGATCCGGTCGATGGGGATCAGAAGCTGTAGGTCCGCCAGCTCATTGGCGCCGAGCCGTCGTCGCGGAGGACGTAGGAGGTCCCGATCTCCTCGTCGTCCTGGGGGCGCTTCGTGCCGCTCGTGAGGGAGAGGGCTCCCTCGTAGTGCTGATACCAAGCCATGTCCAAGAGGTTGGAGTCGGTCGGGACGAGGGCCTCGATCCCGTCGAAGAGCCCGTGGTAGGCGGCCAGCTGGCGCGGGCTGGCGCGCCCCGCCGCGACTCGATTGAGGGGAACCGAGCACATGTCCTCCTCGACGCTCTCGGCCAGGAGCGCCGCGTCGGGGAGGGTGGTCGTCAGGAGGAGGGCGTCAGGATGGGCCTCGTCGGCGAAGAGGCTCTCCAAGGCGCTCGGGTCACCGTCGGCCTGAATCGCCAAGATCTTGCTGCCCTGGATCGAGTTCAGTTTGTCGATCAAGCGCAGGGCGTGGCGCCTTTCTCCCCCTAGCTCGAGGTTGGGGCCCTCGACCCGCACGTGCAGAGCGATCAAGGAGATCCCGGTGGCAGCGGCGAAGCTCTTGCCGATCAGCTCTCCGAGCCGTGCCTCTAGCTCCTCCCAGGTGGCGGCGGCGCGAGTCGAGAAGTGACGGGAGCCTTCGAGGAGTTGAGTGACTCCGGCCAGCTGGGGATCTTCGGTAGGGGCTGAGATCGCGTGGCGGTGTGCCCAGAGCTCCTCGAGGAGAGCTTGCTTGCCCTTGCGCGCGCGCTCGACCTGGAACACTAGGCGCCCGATCTGGATCTGATCGTGGTCGCTGAGGGGGAGGGCCGGCCCGACGCCTTCGGTGTTGGTGGGAGGGATCTGGCACCCGTTGAGGAAGACTCCGTTCTGGGAGTTGAGGTCCTTGATGGTCGGCCCGCCTTGGTTCGGATCGAGGAGGCCGTGGGTTCGTGAGATCAAGTCTTCTTCGATCTTGACGAAGTCCAAGCGGGTCAACTCCGCGAGCATGGGAGCACTAAAGGTCCTCCCCTTCTCGCCGGCGTAGTCGAAGAGGGCCGGGGCGCGGCCGAAGACCGTCGGGGCCTCGATTCGAATTCGCCGACCGCTCTCGGGCTCGAAGAGCTCGAGGAGGGGCTTGGCTTCGTCTGGGGAGTCCTGGTTTGGCATGCCCGATCATCCCTTTCGCGAGCTCCGAGCGCTAGCCCGCGGCCGGCTCCGAACCCGCGCGGCGTGCCGGGCGCTCTCTCGGAAGGGGCGCCTCGAGCGGCACCTCTTCGCCCGGATTCGCTCCTCGAACTGCAGGATCGGCTCGGGGGCGACCTTCCTCGTGAACAGGAACACGCCGCCGACGCTCAGCAGGGCGAGGGGAATCAGGGTCACCGCGAACGAGAGATACGAGGCTTGCAGCGCCCACCAGTAGAGCCAGCAGGTCGGCGCGCTCAGGAGGAGGATCCGCTGAAGGCGCCCGCAGTCTTCGGGCCTCTTCCTGAAGAGGAAGAGCAACGAGGAGATCCAAGCGAAGCAGGCGGCGAAGCGGAGGAAGGGGAAGAGGGCGAGGAAGTTGGCCACGAAGCTCCCTTCTCCGCCGCGCCGGTAGACGTCGTCTCCCTGGGGGCCGAGCTCCAAGAGAGGCCGAGCCTCGTAGTCGCCGTCGAGGTGACCGTTGGGTCCGCCAGAGAGGAGGCCCCCCTGCGTCTCCTGGATCGCTCCTCCCCAAGGGTCGGTTCCCTGGGCTCCATAGCGCCAATCGTCCGCGGTGTAGCGCCACTCCATCCAGCGCGCGTGGACGGCTTGCTCCGGCGAGAGGAGCGCGTCGCGGGCTCCGAGCGCGATCAGCTGGAGGAACACGCAGGCCACGACCGCTGCCCACAGGCCGAGGTGCAGCCGGCGCAGGTGCTCAGGGTCGGGGGCCGGGGCCCTCGCTGGCCCTCGGTTGGCGCCAGGCAGAAGTCGCCACAGGCTGAGGCCAGCCCAGGGATGGGAGTGGCCTCCCCGGAGCGGAGTCTCTGAGAGACGCGTCGCCTGCTCGCAGCCGAGGGTCGGGCACACCTCTAGCCTCTGGGCGCAGTCCCTGTGGAGGAGCGTCTTGCAGGCTTGGCAGTGATGGCGGGCGGGGCCCAGGTCGTCGTGGCAATAGGCACAGCGCATGCAGCTCCCTCTTCTTCCGGGCAGCTACGAGCAAGGGCTTGACCCGCCTAGCTAAGCGCCCTGCCTCCCGAGCAGGCCCCCAATCGGCGTCCGCATGGGTCCTCTTTCGGGGCGTTGTTTTCAGGTTCGGCTCAGAGCGGACTCGGCGCTGTCTCCTAGGGGACACGATCTGAGCTAGTGAGTCCCTCGACTCTCCCCCCCTCTGTCGGGCGTCCTAGCCTCCACGAATCAGCTGCAAGAGCTCGTCGGTGGAGAGCTTCCCGGCCCGATCTGCTCCAGAGAGGATCCCCGCCACGAGGTCGCGCTTGCGGGCGTGGAGCTCGAGGATCTGCTCCTCGAGGGTGCCCTTGGCGACCATTCGGTAGACCGTGACAGGTTTGGTCTGGCCTAGGCGGTGCGCGCGGTCCGAGGCTTGGTCCTCCACGGCAGGGTTCCACCAGGGGTCGAGGTGGACGACATAGTCGGCGCCGGTCAGGTTCAGGCCGCGACCGCCTGCCTTGAGGGAGATCAGGAACACGAGCCCCTCGCCACTCTGGAATGCGTCCACGAGCTCCTGGCGTTTGCGAGCTGAGGTTCGCCCGTCCAGATAGAGGAAGGGGACGCCCTCGCGTTCGAGGAGTTCACGGACCAAGGCGAGGTGGCGAGTGAACTGGCTGAAGACGAGCGCCCGGTGGTTCCCTTCGCGGAGGCTCCAGAGGACCTCCTCGAACGCGCTCAGCTTGGCCGAGCCGCCCTCCCAGGCCGGATCGACCAAGCGCGGGTGACAGGCCAGCTGGCGGAGCTTGGTGATCGCGGCCAAGGCTTGGAAGCGCGCGTCCTTCCCGCTCTCCGAGCTCAGCTTCAGGATCGCGGCCAGCCTCGCGGCTTGGTAGGCCGCTCGCTCGCGAGCGCTGAGCTCGACCTCGAGCAGAATGTCCGAGCGCTGGGGCAGGTCGGGGAGGACCTCGTCCTTTGTTCGTCGGAGGACGAAGGGCTGGATCAACGCGGCCAGCGCAGCCCGACGCTCAGGGCTCTTGTCTCGCTCGATCGGACCCGCGAAGCGTCGCTTGAAGCGCTCCCAGCTCCCGAAGAGCCCCGGCGAGATCAGGCGGAACAGGGCCCAGAGCTCGCCGAGGTGATTCTCGACGGGCGTCCCGGTCAGGGCCAAGCGCCACTTGCCGGGGAGGGTCTGGAGCGCCCGGGCGGTCTTGCTCGCTCCGTTCTTGACTTGCTGGGCCTCGTCGAACACGAGGGTCCCCCACTCGACCTCCCCTAGTCGCTCGCGATCGATTCGCGCCAGGTCGTAGCTGATCACGACCACGTCCTTGCCCGTGAGTCTCGCGAGGACAGTCGAGCGATCCGCCTCGCGGTAGAGGACCGGCCGCAGGCTGGGCGCGAAGCGCTGAAGCTCGACCCGCCAGTTCCCGCCGACCGAGGTCGGCGCCACGACGAGGGCAGGGCCGGTGCCCGTTCGCGTCAAGAGGAGCGCGATCGCCTGAACCGTCTTTCCGAGGCCCATGTCGTCGGCGAGGCAGGCGCCGACGCCCCAGGTCGAGAGCCGCTTGAGCCAGGCGAAGCCTTGCAGCTGATAGGGGCGCAGCTCAGCCCTCAGCTGCCGCGGGGGGTGGACGGCGACCTTGCGGGCTCGCTCGAGTCGAGCCCGGACCTCTCCCCAGCCTTCGCAGGCTCTGACCTCCCCCGCCTCTGCCAGGAGACCTTCGACGATCGGGGCGGCCGTGGCGTCGACCTCGATCGACCTCAGGCCCCCTTGCGAGACGTCCTGCAGAGACGAAATCTGTTTGCGGAGGAGGTCCGAGACGCGGAGCCAACGTCCTCCCTCGAGGGGAAGGTAGCGCTCTCCTGGAATGAGCTCGAGGAGGGTGGAGAGGGGGATCTTCTCGCCGTCGACCTCGAGGTCTCCTTCGATTCCGAACCAGTCTCGACGCTCTTCCACTTTGACGCGGAGGTCCGAGGGGCCGACCTCTCTCGAGACGGTCAGGGCTTCGCCCTCAGGCCACTCGGCCACACAGACGGCAGGGTCGAGGACCTGGACGGCGGAGACCAGGTCTAGGGACCCTTCTCCAGAGGCTCTCCAGAGCCAGTCGCCGCGCGGCTCGAGAACCCGCCTCGGGGCGTCGGTGAGCCAGGTCAGGACTTCGGCGGCCAGCTCGACCTCGGCGTCTAGATCTCGCTGATAGCGAGCTCGCTCGCCCTCGCTCCAGGCCGCGACCAGGGGGTCTCCGGCGCCCGGGAGGCAGGCTTCGCCTCCGTTTCCGGCCGGGCGGACGCGGGCCTGGACGCTCAGGCCAGCGGGGGTCGGGGTCAAGAGGAGCCTCAGTCGCGGGTCGGCGGGGCGAAGCTCACCTTGGAGCGCTGCTGGAATCTTGAGCGGGATCAGGCGCCCGAGTGGATCCAGGCGAGCCAGGAGCTTGTCGAGGTGCTCCTTTGGGAACCGCCGCGCCTCGGGTGCTGCGAGGTTGCCGACCAACTCCAGGGCGCGCGTGCCGGGGGTGCCGATCAGGATCGTGTTCGCGAGCGGATCTGTGAGGAGAAAATACTTGCTGGGGGATTCTGGCGGGGCATAGCCCTCGAGGAGCTCGCCCGCGAAGGTCGGCACGAGCTCGAGCGATCCGTCGGGGTGCGGCACGAGGCTCAGGCCGACTTGGCCTCCCCTGACTTCGACTCGCTGCTCAGGGCGATCTTCCCAGTAGACGTGGGGCGACCCGACGAGCTCTTTGAGCGCCGCTCCTGCGTCGAGGTCGTAGAAGATCTCCTCGTAGTAATAGTAGGTGCGTGGCTGTCGCTGCTCCTCGACCAGACGAGCGACCGCGCGGGCCTGAGGGTCTCCCCAGGCGTCCGCCTGACGAGCCAAGCGCTCGAGCGAGATCCGGCGCCCCTTGGTGAGTCCCTTGCTCCTCTTGGTCTGGCGCTGCTCATAGGGCGTGAGCGAGACGTGTCCCTTGCGGCCGAGGGCGACGCGCCACACGACCCTGGAGTCCTCGGAGGACGAGGTCGCGCGCGTGGACTCGTCCTCGCCGAGGAAGGCGTCGAGGGATCGGAGCCCTGCCTCCCAGGCCTGGCCTGCCTTCCCAGGCGGCTGGGGGCGGCGAGGTGAAGGTCGAGCGGGCGCGGCCTGCTTCGCTGCAGGCTGCGGCTCATGGCCCGTCAGGCTCTCGCGGATCTCGCGCGAGAGCACCTCGAGCGCGGCCCAGGTGTGCTTGCAGGCGATCACTCCGTCGCTGTAGGGACAGCTGCAGACCGCGCGCGGCCAGCGCTCGAAGAGATCGAGGGTCACGAGGTAAGGGGCGCTGCGAGAGCCTTGAACCGGAACCGTGACCTTGGACAGCTTCCGGTGGCTCGAGAACTCCCCGACGTGTCTCTGGTAGCGGCGGCCACGACGAGCTGGGCTGGAAGCGGTTCGCTTCTGGGCTGTCTGGGCGTGGGCCAGCGCCTCCATGCGTCGTTCGAGCGGGATGGACTCTAGGTTCACGGCTTCCTGCTTCAGCTGCCTGGGGGGCCGATTCTATCTGGACGAGCGGCCGCCTTCCCACCTGGTCCGAATGCGTCTCACGGTTCCGATTGCGGCCCGGTCTGCCTTTCACGCTCTTTTCGGCGATGGCGGGCGTTTTTAGCACGCCTCCTAAACCCCTTGCCAGCAAGGGTCAGCGCTTTGGCCCAGGAGTTGTTCAAGAGACCTCCAGCTAGACAGGCCCACGAGGCCCGGAGGAAATCCAATGAAGACCCGAAGCACTTTGATCTGCGGAATCGCGCTCGCGAGCGTCGCGCTCGCATTCACCGGCTGCTCTAAGAAGAAGAGCAGCTCCTCGTCCTCGACGGTGGCCAGCTCGACGAGCTCGAACACGACGGTGATCACCTCTGGCTCGACCGGGGCGACCTCGTCCAACAGCACCGCCGCGACCAACACCGCCTCGACCACGCCACCTGCGGTCCCCCTCCCCAACACCGGAACCGGGAGCTTCATCGACGGCTCGGCCAGCTTGCCTGCGTCCACGACGGACGATTTCGGCGTGGCAGCGGCTGACTTCGACGGCGACGGCGACATGGACCTCATGATCGCGGCCAACCTCGCGCCTTCGCGGATCCTCGAGAACGACGGCGGGAACTTCACCGTCAAGGCCGGCGCCTTTCCCTCGATCGTGATGCGCGCGACGGACGTTCACGCCCGCGACCTCGACAAGGACGGCGACATGGACCTGGTCGTGGCCTCCAACATGGAGCCGATCCGGGTCTTCAAGAACGACGGGACCGGGACCTTCGTCCTCACGGGCTCCTTCGTGACCAACAACGACACCTTCACCTACAAGATCGCGGTCGCTGACTTCGACGGCGACGGCTACGACGACGTGTTCATGGGCAACGCCGGGTTGAACGCGCCCAGCTCTGGCCAGAACCGCCTCCTGATCAACGACACCAGCGGGGCCTTCAAGGAGGCCACGGCGGGCTCGGTCCCCAACCTCGACGACGACACCCTCGGCGTCGCGGCGGTGGACTTCGACGGCGACGGCGACCTCGACCTCTTCGCGGCCAACTTCGGCACGGCGCACCGCCTCCTGATCAACGACGGCCAGGGAACCTTCACGGACGGCAGCGACACCTTCCTCCCGCCCAAGGTGACCTACGGGACCTCGGTCTCGGTCGCGGACTTCAACCAAGACGGCTACCCCGACCTGTTCATTGGAAGCGAGGGCGCGCCCTCGGCCAGCGCGCCGCCCCAGGGCGAGCAGAACGCGCTCTTCCTCGGGAGCCAAGGCGGCGTCATGAGCGACGCCAGCGCGACCCTGCCCCAGCTCACGGACACGACCTTCGGCCTCGTCTCTCTCGACGCCAACGGTGACGGAGCTCCCGATCTCGCGATCAGCAACCTCCGCGGCGTCCAGGGCCTCTACCTAAACGTCAACGGACGACTCGTGCAGGCGACGGCGAACCTCCCCAGCAGCAACACCGCCAGCGACTCGCTCGGCTGCACCAGCGCTGACTTCAACGGCGACCGGGCCCCGGACCTGATCTTCCTCCAGCGCAACGCGACCCCGAAGCTCTACCTCAACGTGCCCCAGGCGACGACCACCGCCGGCCCCGCCCGCCCGGCCCCGGCCACGCCCCGCCCGACGAACCTGAGCCCGATCTAATCCATTCCGACTTCCGTCTAGCGAGAGACCCCTGCCGACATTCGTCGGCGGGGGTTCTCTTTTATTGGGGGGGCTGCGCCCCCCCAAACCCCCCGTCTTGGCGGGCTGCATGGGCGCGGGGCCGAGTGTCCTTCGTCGCGCTTTTGGAGCGCGTGGGGGGCACGCGGAGGAGGTGGAGGAGGCGACTGCGGACACTGGCCCCTGATCGGGAGGGGTGGGCGAGGGGAGGTTGCGTGACCAGGGGCGGCGCGCGGGGCGCGACACAGGATGTCGTCGGCGGGCGTCTGGGGGGGCGCAGACCCCCCCAGCATTACCGCCGCCGCGCGACCAGGCAGGTCAGGGCTAGGAGAGCGAAGAGCCAGGCGCCGCTGCTCGAGCTGCCCTCGGCGCTCGCGAGCGAGCAGTTCTTCTTGCCCTTGATCACGACGTCCTCGTTACGGCCAGGGCCTCGGAGGGGGACGGCGCCGCCGCCGCCGGTCGAGGTCGTGGTCGTGGTCGTCGGGGCTGGCGGAGGCGTGCCGCCGTCCTCGAACGCGCCCATGTCCTTGACGGCCGGGCGAGTGAAGCCGCGCTGGTCCTTGGTGACTTGGGGGTCGGCGTAGGCCTTGCCCGCCGCGGCGCTGGTCGAGGCGATCAGGTGGGTCTGGGTCGGGCCGCCGTTGTTGGCCAAGGCCGCCAGGCTGGGGTCGGTGCCGACGACTGCGCCGTTGACCCCGTCGAGAACGAGGTGCCCACCCGCGCCGTCCTGAATCAGGGTGTTGAGGAGCCAGTTCTGGTTGGCCTGCGCGGACCAGTCGTTGCCCGTTCCGCCGCTCGTGTTCCCTGACAGGATCGAGTTGAAGACTGCTTGGGTGTCCTGAGTCGTGGTCGGCGTGCGGAGGCCGCCGCCGTTTCCGGTCGCCGTGTTGTTGGCGACGGTGGAGAAGCGGATCCGGTTGTTGAAGCCACGCAGGAAGATCCCGCCGCCTTCTCCGGCCGCGGTGTTCCCGGAGATCGTCGAGTTCTCCATGCGGATTCCGTCGGTTCTGCTCGGGTCGAGGAGGTTGATCCCGCCACCGTTGGTCGTGGCGGTGTTTCCCGAGATCGTCGAGTTGCGAATCACGAGGAGGCCGACCTCGTGGTTGATTCCGCCGCCGCTGCCGATCCCGGTGTTGCCGGTGATCGCGCAGTCGGTGACGACCAGGACGGGTTGGCTGGTGGGGACCGAGGGATCCCGGAAGTTGATGCCGCCGCCGCCGAGGGGCCCGTTCCCGCCCGAGATCGTGAGGGCCGAGAAGCGGGTCGGGGTGTTGTTGGTAATGCTTATGTCGAACACGGCGTAGTTCCCGCCGGTCTCGCGCTTGACGGTCAGCTTGTCTGCTCCGGGGCCGAGGAAGATGAGGCCGTCAGTGATCTGCGGGAGTCCGCCCGCGAGCGAGATCGTGCCCGTGACGCCCTTGAGGTCGATCACGTCGATCCCAGCGCTGCCGTTGGCCGCGCCTATGGCGGCCCTCAGGGAGCCCGAGCCTGAATCCGCGGTGTTGCTCACGGTGTAGGTCGCTCCCGTCTGGACCTCGAAGGCTCCTATGTCGGGCGCCGAGCCGTAGTTGCGGCCGAACCCGACCGAGCGCTGGTCGAAGCTGAACTCGGAGATCAAGGCTTGGCCCGAGAGTACCGTCGTCGTCGCTGATCCGGCGTTGTGGGCCGGGCTGGAGGCGGTGATGGCGTGGGTCTTGGTGAAGCCGCCGTTGTTGGTGAGGGCGCCCAGGCCTGGGTTCCCGACGACGTTGTTGTTGACGCCGTTCACGATTCCGCTGCCGGCGGGGTTCTGGACGAGGGTGAAGGTGTAGGTCCCGGTCGTGCCGTTGATCTCGGGGCCCGTCCCGGTGGCTGTGTTGCCCGCCACGATCGAGTTGTAGACCGTCGGGTTCGCGGTGCCTGCGAAGTGGATCCCGCCCCCGTTGCGAGCCGAGTTGCCGGTGATCGTGCAGTACTCGATCCGAACGCCTGTGTTTCCAACGGAGATCGCTCCCCCGTCATTCGTGGAGGTGTTTCCAGAGAAGGTGCAGCCGATGATGTTGGCGCCCGAGAAGGTCCCGAGAGCCCCTCCGTCGTTGGTCGCCGTGTTTCCTGAGAAGGTGCACCCGATAACGCTGTTGTTGTTTCCGCCCGCGAAGAGGGCGGCTCCGTCCGGGGCCGTGTTGCCCTCGAAGGCGCACCGCCGGACCGTGATGTCGTTGGCGGTCATGAAGAGCGCGCCCCCTGAGCTCGGCCCGCTTCCGTTCTTGAAGGTCACGTCCTCGATCACCGAGCGCGTGTGGTTGACTTGCCAGATCCGAAAGGCCGGCGCCGTGGCCGCTCGTTCGATCGTGAGGGCGTTGGCGCCCGGGCCCCGTATCCAGACCGGGGCCGCCGTGGTGGGGAGCGCCGTCTGGAGGGAGATCGTGCCCGTCGTCGAGAACACGATCACGTTCGCAATGTCGGGGCCAGTCGCGGCGTTGGAGTCGAGGATCGCCTGGCGAAGGGAACCGGCGCCGGAGTCGTTCGTGTTGTTGACTACGATCGCGATCCCGGCGCCGCCAGCCTCAGCAGTGGGCGTCAGAGGCCCGAGCAGGAGGAACAAGGGCAGGATCACTAGGAGCACGAAAGGGAGTGGGCGGTTCATGGGCCTCTTCATGGGCAAGTTTTGGGGGCGGTCTTTTCCCAAATTGGCTACCAGGGTGCAAACGCAAGTTCGAGTTCTCGGCGATTGGAGGGTGCTAGAGTCCTCGCCGTGAGCGAGCGTGGGCCGGAGAGTAAGGGTGAGGCGGAGTCGGGTCCCGCTGGCTGGAGTCGGCGAGGGGTCGTCGCGGCTCTGGCGGGCGGAGCCCTGGCGATCCCCCTCGGTGCCTGGTGGCTGAGGCAGCCGCCGGCTGAGCCCCCACCTGTGCCGGATACGCGGCCGCCGGAGCAGATCTCGCTCGAGGCATTCCTGGACACGATCCTCCCTTCAGGGGAGTTTCCGGGGCACCGCGAGACCGGCGTGGCTGGCGTCCTGTGGTCCGTGGCGGAGCGGAACCAGGCCATGAAGTCGAAGCTTCAGGAGGGAGCTGAGCTCCTCGACCTGGAGGCCAAGGGCTCCTTCGTGGCCTTGCCGGCTCCCGAGCGGGCGCGGGTCGTGAGGGCCTTGGCGGCTGCGGGTCGCGAGGATCCAGGCCACCGCTACTACGCCCTCCTTCGCGACCAAGCCATGCGACTGCACTACACGCACCCCCTCGCGCGGGCCCGCCTGGGCTTCGATCAGGCGCCCCAGCCCAGGGGCTACGCCAGCTACACCGAGGCCCCCTCCGGTGCCTGAGCCCGACGTGGTGGTGGTCGGGGCTGGCGCTGGGGGGCTGGCGGCAGCGTGGCGCCTCACGACTCAAGGCGCTCGCGTCGTGCTCCTGGAAGGGGGGCGAGCCTATACGCCCGCCAAGGACTATTCCCATACGGCGGATCACGACGAGCGCCTGGCCTTCCCCTACGACGCCGGCTTCGACCCTGCGGGGCGGCCGCGCTATGGATACGGGGAGGCTCAGGAGCTGCCCGCGGCCTTCGACGGCTACCGCTCCCACGACCAGGCTCATGGGCGGCTCGTGCCAGGCCAGGCCCGCCGCTATGCCCAGTATTCCCACGTGCGCGGCGTGGGCGGGACGACCCTCCACTTCCAGGGCGAGTCGCACCGCTATCACCCCGACGCGCTCCAAATGCAGAGCGCGCTCGGGGTCGGGGTCGACTGGCCCCTGGGCTTCGCGGAGCTGGAGCGCTACTACGACCTGGCGGAGGCTCAGATCGGCGTCGCTGCCCCGGCCGAGATCCCCGAGCGTCCGCGCTCTGCAGCCCCTCTGCCCGCGCACCGCCTGGGCTACGCGAGCCAGGTCCTAGCGCCGGCCTTTCAGTCCGTGGGCACGACCCTCGTGCCCAACTCGCTGGCCGTCCTCTCGGTCCCGCGACCCGGGCGCCCGGTGTGCAACTACTGCAACTCATGCACCCAAGGGTGTCCGCTCGGGGACAAGGGGAGCGCCGAGGTCGCCTTTCTGCCGGCGGCCCTGGCCACGGGGAAGCTCGAGGTCCGCGCCAACGCCCAGGTCCTGAGGGTCGAGCGCGGGCCAAGGGGGGGCGCGAGGGGCGTCGTCTACGCCGACGCCCAAGGGGTCGAGCAGGTCGTGCGCGCCGAGGCCGTCCTCCTGGCCTGCGGGGCGATCGAGACCCCGCGCTTGCTGCTCAATTCAGGGAACCTCGCGAACGGGAGCGGCCAAGTCGGGCGACACCTGACCGAGACCCTCTCCTGGACGAGCACGGCCCTCCTCTCGGAGCGAGTGGACGCCCACCGGGGCCTCCCGATCGACGGCTCGGCCTGGGCTTTCGCTGTCCCCAAGCGACGCCCTGAGGGCTACGTGGGCGGCTTCCGCCTCGCCACGAGTCACGGCATGGCGGGCATTCGAGGACCCGCCTTCTACGCTGAGTTCCTCGCGCCTGGGTTCGGCCTCGAGCACCAACGGCGGGTCGCTGAGATCGCTGGGCGCGGCGTCGCGATCAGCGCGATCGGGGAGTGGCTGCCCAACGCGGGGACCTTCGTCGACCTCGACCCGTCCCTCAAGGACGCCCTCGGGCGCCCCCTGGCGAGGATCCACTCCAAGCTCGAGGCCAACGAGCTGAGCTGCCTCAAGCACATGGCGGACACCGTCCGCGCGATCTTGGCCGCCGCCAAGGCGGAGATCGTGAGCGAGCTCACGACCCTCGACCTCTTCCTCGCGACCCACGTCCTGGGGACCTGCCGGATCGGCAAGGACCCCGCGACCTCGGTCGCCGACCCCGACGGGTTCAGCCACGAGGTCCCCAACCTGGGCTTCGCCGACGCCTCGGCCGTGCCCTCGAGCGGGAGCGGGGACTCTCCTTCGCTCACGATCTCAGCGCTCGCGATTCGGACCGCCGATCGAGCGCTGGCCCGCTCCGCCAGCGGCCCTCGCTAGCGCATGCGTTTGCCGCGCTTGGTGTCCTTCGGGAGCCGGTCGCGGTCGACGGTCCCCTCCAGGCTCAGGCCCGAGAGGTTGATCCTGGCGTCGCGGAGGACGACTCCGAAGGTCAGGTCTTCCAGCTCGCTCTCCTTGCAGGTCCGCTGGTCGACGACCTGGCCCCCGATCGAGACGCTGAGGCTGGTCCCCTTGACCTCGATCACGACCTCCTCCAAGGGCGCGTCGGCCTTGAGCGCCCCCATGCCGCGTGGCTTGCCGCGGTAGGGCTTGAGGTTCTTGGCCTTGCAGATCTGCTGTCCCCAGGCGACGGCGAGCTTCTTGTTGAGGGTGATCGCGCACAGGGAGCGCTTGCTCCCGCCGAGGAGCTCGAGGTCGAAGGAGATCTTGAAGTCGCCCTTGAACCCGATCACGTGCTGGAGCCGACCCAGCGAGCGAGGCTTGGCGCTGAAGGTGATCCCGCTCCCGTATTCGCCTGGGGCCGCGTCGAGGCCCTTCCAGCGGAAGTCGCGGAGGGTCTCAGCCTTGATCGATATGTAGTCGATCGAGAGCTTGTCTCTGGCCTCGAGGTCGGGCGTGCCCTGGAGGAGGTCGTCGAGGCGCTCGGCCAACACGGGGTCGGCCTTGGGCTCGGGCGGGGCGTCAGCGCGGGCCTTGGCCTCGGCCTTGTTCTTCTCGATCTCGTCCAGGATCGAGGGGTCGATCCCCATGCGCTCGAGGTTCTTCTTGCGCCGCTCCTTCTCCCCCGCGACGTAGCGCGCCGGGATCGTGACGTTCAGGCTCGCCTCTTGTTGTCCTGCCTTGACCTCGATCTCGCCGAGGAGGTTGTCGGGCTTACGCTCCTCCTCGAAGAGCATGAGCTTGTAGGTCCCCGGGCGGACCCCCGCGAAGCGATAGGGCCGGTCGCAGCTGGCGGCGCTGGTCTCGTAGGCGTGGGGGGACTTCCCGTCGCTCGACACCAAGAGCAGGATCACGCTCATGGCGCCCTCGCTGGGGATCCCCGCCACGGCGCCGGTGACCGTGGCTCCGCCGCCCAAGACGCAGTCGCTGACCGGGTTCCCAGTCACGCTCACGAAGGCCGTGGCCGCGTCGCCGTTGTCGCTGACTTTGACGGCGTAGGTCCGATTGCTCAGCCCTTCGAGGAGGTAGGTCCCGTCGGGCTTGACCTTGGCGAGGCGATAGGCCGGCCCCATGGCTGAGGCCGCCGCGACGGCTCCAGTCGAGGCGCTGTGGTCGGCGCGGAGGGCGGTCCCGCTGATCGTGGTCCCCAGCGGGAGCCGGATCTCGAGGTCCTTGCCGGGGGTGATCTCGAGGACTTGGGTAGCGTGGGTCTGGTGGAGGGCCATCAGCTTGCGCTTGCTGCCGTCGAGGCCCTCGAGGGTGAACTTCCCCTCAGCGTCGGTGATCGCCAGCGCCAGCTCGGTCCCGAAGTAGTCGTCGCGGGGGCGGCCGCCTGGGTCTTGGGCGTAGGGGTCCTCCTTGTAGTGCGCCCGGTAGGCGTCTTGGCAGAGGCGCCCTTCCAGCCAGCGCTCGGGCGCCAGGAGGCCTTGGGTGTCGGTTCCACGGTTGATCGCGACGACCGCGTTCGCGAGGGGCTTCCCTTGGGAGTCGAGGACGCGGCCGCTCTGCGTCAGGCCGGGGGGGAGCGTGAGCGTGCCCTTCCCTCCCGCGCTCTCGCTCACGGTCAGGCGGACCGCCTGTCGTCCAGGGAGGGTCGCGACGTAGGTCTGAGGGAGGGCCGTGGCTCCGAAGCGAACGCGCCCTGAGGCGTCGGTCGTGAGGGGGTCGTGCTCAGAGCGCCGGACCCAGCCCTCGCGGTCGAGGGGGTGGACCAGGACGCCAGCGAGGGGGGCTCCCGCCTCGTCGACGACCTTCAGCTCGACGGCGACCCCCTTCGCGAGGCGGATCGTCTGGTTGCCGTCGAAGTGGCCCTCGTAGCTCAGGATCAGGCCGCCGCTCCCGGGCGCGAAGCGCCCGCTCGGATCCCGCGCGATCACGTTGATCGACTTGACCCAGGCCGGGAGGTTCTGGCCGATCCAGTCCTTGCTGATCGAGAACTTGCCCTGGGGACCGGTCTTGACCGTGGTCTTGGCCCGGACGCTCTCCTGGTAGGCGTCACGCAGCTCGAGGACGACGCCTCCCACGGGCTTCCCCGCAGGGTCTATCACCTTGCCCGCGTAGGCGTCTTGTCCAAGGGCAGGGCTGGCGACGAGGAGGGCCAGGGCGAGGAGGGTCCACAGGAGGGGGGCGTGCTTCACGTCGAGCTCTCAGCTTGAGGAGCCGCACGATAGGGCTTGGCCTCGAGCGCGCCAAGCACTCAGGGAGGCGACTCTGTGTCCTGCGGTGACAGGGAGAGCTTGTGGCGTCGGCTGACCCAGGCCAGGACTCCCCAGAAGAGGTGGGTTCCGCAGGCGAAGAGCCAGAGCAAGACCTCGGGGCGGCCCCAAGCGCAGGCCAGGACGACCAGGAGCGAAATGTCGCGGTTGGCGAGGCGCTCGAGGAGGGCTCGGACGCGAGCGTCGCGGCTGCGCTCAGGGAGCCGGAAGGTCAGGCGGTAGACGAGGGCGAACCCGATCGCGGCTCCCAGGGCCGCCGTGGCCCCCAGGCCAAGCGCGAGGGGCTGACCGAGGACGGGGACCGCGGCCCAGCCCAGGGCCAGGAAGAGGAGCACGTGGGCCACGTTGTCGAGGGTCAGGTCGAGGCGGGCGCCCAGGGGAGAGAAGCGATAGGTCAGGCGGGCCAGCTCGCCGTCCACGCAGTCCAGGGCGGCCGAGAGCTGGAACAGGAGGGCGCCAGCCAGGGCCAGCTCGTAGTCGCGCGTGGCGATTCCGGCCACGCCGATCAGGGCCAGGGCGCAAGCCAGGAGGGTCACGGCGTTGGGCGAGATCCCGGTCTTGACCAGGCCGCGGGAGATCAGGCGCGAGAGCGGCCGATTGAGGTAGGTGTCGACGAGGCCGTCGCAGACGTTCTCGAGGGAGCGGAGGAGGGCTGCCCCAGCGCCCGGCGTCTCGGGCGGGAAGAAGAACCCTGCCTCCTGTGGGTCGGCGCCGCGCGCGATCGCGGCGGCGGCGGCGGCGTCGAAGGTCGCGCCGCCGCGGACCCGGGGGAGCGCTGGGAGCTCGGCCTCGTCGCTCGTGAGGTGGACCTGAGCCTGGCCGAGGCGGGGGTCGCGGGACCAGGCTTCGGCTTCGGCGCGGCGGGTGGGCTCCGCTGGGAGCCAGAGCCAGAGCTCGTCGAGCTCTGCGTGCTTCGCCGCCAGGAGGGCGCGCTGGTAGCGCCGGAGCCCGAGGAGGGGCTCCCAGGCCTCTTCGGTTCGGGCGTCGACGACGAGGCCTCTAGCCTCCAGCGTGCTCTCGAGGTGCTGGGTCACTCGCGCAATCTCGCATGGCGCTGCGATGGCAACAGCTCGGGTGGGCTGAGGCGCGAGGCGCCTGCTAGGGGACGCTCAGGAAACGGGGCGGAACGCACTAGTTCGGGCCAGATAAGCCCTTAGACTGTGCGCCCTTCGCAGAGAGGCCCCCCGTGACGCCCGATTTTCGCCGATGGCTCGTGTTCTTCTCCGTCGTCCTCTTCCTCTTGGCTGGGGTGGCCGTGTTCGCCCCCAAGGGGCAGCAGGCTTGGGCTCAGGAGAAGAGCGAGACTCCCGCAGCCAAGAGTGAACCGGTTGAGAAGACTCCTGCCAAGGAGCCGGCCGCCAAGGACGAGGCCAAGGGAGACGGGCGAATCAGCCTAGCGGCCCTCAAGGAGGGCGGCTCGCTCGGGACGACGCCCCTCGACAGGCTCCGGAGCCTGTTCGGAATGGTGGTCTTGGTCCTGATCTGCGTGGCCATGTCCAACAACCCGCGCAAGATCTCCTGGAAGCTCGTCGCCTGGGGACTTGGCCTCCAGATCTTGCTTGGGCTCCTCGTCCTGAGTCCCCTAGGGACCTGGATCTTCAGCGCGGCCAACGACGCCTTCACGAACCTCATGAAGTGCTCAGAGGAGGGCGCGGCCTTCCTCTTCGGCAACCTGGCCCGCGGGAGCGTCGTCCCGGTCGGCCCTGGGGCGACGCCCCACTACATGGCCTCTTCGTCTGGCCAGGTCGCGCAGGTCGGCGCCTACTTCGCGTTCAACGTCCTGCCCACGATCATTTTCTTCTCAGCGCTGATGGCCGTGCTCTATCACCTGGGCTTCATGCAGTTCATCGTTCGCGGCGTGGCCAAGATCATGCAGCGGACCATGGGGACCTCGGGTTCGGAGACCCTCTCGGCCTCGGGCAACATCTTCGTTGGCCAGACCGAGGCGCCTCTCCTGGTCCGTCCCTTCGTCTCGGGCATGACCCAAAGCGAGCTGATGGCCGTCATGACCGGCGGGTTCGCGACCGTGGCGGGCGGAGTCATGGCGGCCTACGTCGGCTTCCTCCAAGGCTCCTTCACCGGGATCGCAGGCCACCTCCTCTCGGCCTCGGTCATGAGCGCGCCGGCCGCGCTGGTGTGCGCCAAGATCATGATCCCCGAGCCCGATCCCGAGAAGTCGGAGACCTACGGTGAGCTCAAGGTCGAGCTCGAGAAGGTCGACGCCAACGTGATCGACGCCGCTGCTCGCGGGGCGGGTGAGGGCCTCAAGCTGGCCCTGAACGTCGGCGCCATGCTCCTGGCCTTCCTGGCCCTGGTGTTCATGTTCAACCAGATCGTGGGCTTCGGCGCCGGTCAGGTCGCGGACGTGGTCTACGGCGACGACTGGGCCGAGCGCCTGGAGGACGCTCGCGGTGACCTCAAGGAGGCCAGCGCGATCAAGGACATGGCTCGACGCGCCAAAGCAGAGCAGGAGGCGATCAAGACCCTCTCCGCCCTAGCGCTGGAAGCCCTCGGCGACCCCGAAGGGGTCGCGGTGGTCGTGGACCTGGCCGGCGCGCCAGCCACGAGCAAGCTCGAAGCGGGCACCCTGACCCTCAGCCCAGCGGACCTCGACCCTGGGAGCCCCGCGATCGTAGGGGTCGCGGCGGCAGCCCCGAGCACGTCTGCCTACCGCTACATGGCCGACGAGGACCACAGCCTCGAGAAGACCTGGCGGACGCTCTCGATCGAGAAGATCCTCGGCTGGCTCCTGGCCCCCCTCGCCTTCATCATGGGCGTGCCCATGGTCGATTGTGTCAAGGTCGGACAACTGATCGGGATCAAGACCGTCGTCAACGAGTTCGTCAGCTACATTCAGCTCTCCGGCATGATCGCCAACGGCGAGCTCCAGAGCCCGCGCTCGGTGATCATCTCGGTCTATGCGCTCTGCGGCTTCGCCAACTTCGGCTCGATCGGAATCCAGATCGGCGGAATCGGCGGGATCGCCCCCGAGCGACGCAGCGACCTAGCCAAGCTCGGCCTGCGCGCCATGATCGCGGGCACCATCGCTTGCCTCCTGACCGCGACCGTCGCGGGTCTCCTGATCTCCTAGGTAGCTCGGAACCACGCCATGAAGCGCTTCTCCCTCCTCGTCCTCGCGGCGACCCTCCTCTTCGCGACGGGCTGCCCGGCCCCCAAGCCGGCGACCGACGCCTTCGACGACGCCAAGGCGCGCGGCGAGCTGATCGTGGCCATGGACGCGGGCTACGTCCCCTTCGAGATCCTCGAGGCCGACGGGTCCTTCTCGGGCTTCGACGTCGACCTGATCAACGAGGTCGCCAAGGACATGGGCGTCAAGGTCAAGATCAAGAACGTGGCCTGGAACGGGATCATTGGCGAGCTCAACACGGGCAAGGCCGACCTGATCATTTCGGGCATGTCGATCACCCCCGAGCGCGCGAAGGCCGTCGCCTTCTCTGAGCCCTACTTCATGGTGGGCCAGGTCGTCGTGTCTCGGGTCGGCGACGAGAACGTCATGTCCGCGGACGACCTGGGGGCCGAAGGCCTCACGATCGCCGTCCAAGAAGGGACCACGGGTGAGTTCGCCGTCCGGGAGAAGTTCCCCAAGGCCAAGCTCCTGCGCTTTCCCAAGGCCGATCAGGCCTGCTTGGCGGTGGTTCAGAAGAAGGCCGACGCGGTCGTGTTCGATCACCCCTTTCTCCAGAGCTACGTGGCCAAGCAAGGCAAGGGGACGCTCAAGGGGAACTGGAAGCCCTTTACGGAGGAGCCCATTGGGGCCGCGTTTCGCAAGACGAGCCCCAAGCTGGCCGACGCCTTCGACGCCACCCTCGAGCGGCTGCGGAAGGACGGAACCTACGACGCGCTCGTGAAGAAGTACTTCCCAGGCGAGGTCGGCGGAGGCGCTGACGCCCCGGCCACCACGCCCGCGCCCAGCGCGACGCCTGCCGCCACGCCGAGCAAGTGAACTCGCGCCAGCAGCAGGGAGTCGTCCTCCGCCTCGTCCTCTACGGCGGGCTCTTGGGGACCTTCCTGTTCTGGCTGATCAGCCTCCAGAGCCAGACCAGCTACCCCTGGGACTGGCCGCGCTTCTTCGCCGGGATCGGGCCGGGGCTCCTCCTCAAAGGTCTCTGGTTGACGCTCAAGGTCGCCGGCCTCAGCCTCTGCCTGGCGCTGCCCCTGGGGATCTGCGTCGGCCTGCTGCGCGTGGCGCGGAGCAAGGACCTCCGCTGGCTCGGCTCGATCTACGTCGAGCTGATCCGCGGGACCCCGCTCCTGGTCCAGGTCATGCTCTGGTACTTCTTCATTGGCCAGGCCTTCGGCCTCGAGAGCTTCGGGGCCGCCGTGGCGGCGCTCTCGTGCTTCACCGCCAGCTATATCGCCGAGATCGTGCGGGCCGGGATCGAGAGCATTGACTCAGGGCAAATGGAGGCCGCCCGCTCCCTGGGTCTGACCCACGCCCAGGCCATGCAGAGCGTGATCCTGCCCCAGGCGATCCGCCGGATCCTGCCGCCCCTGGCGAGCGAGTTCGTGGCCCTGGTCAAGGACAGCTCCCTGGCCTCGGTGGTCGGCCTCGAGGAGCTGACCAAGCGCGCCCAAGACGTCCAGGGTCGGACCTATCAGACCTTCGAGGTCTGGATCATGACGGCCCTCCTCTATCTGGTGATCAACGTCGCGCTCTCCCTCGCGATCCGACTCTTGGAGCACAAGACCAAGACCGGGACCCAGCGCGAGGCGATCCGGTGAGCGAAGTCCCGCCCCAAGAAGACCCGCCCCAAGACAACCAGGCCGTGGGCGACCCGGTCAGCGAAGCCGAGGCCGCCAAGGCCGCCGAGGCCGCCAAGGCTCCAGGCAAGGACGCGCGCCTCCTGGTTCGCGCCGAGAAGCTGACCAAGCGCTTCGGCGAGGTCGTCGCGCTCCGCGAGTTCGACCTCGAGGTTCGCGAGGGCGAGATCGTCGTCCTGATCGGACCTTCGGGCTCAGGGAAGTCGACGGCGCTCCGCTGCCTAAACGGCCTCGAGCACCCGCAGGAAGGAGCGCTCGAGGTCTTGGGCCAAGACCTCTTCGACCCTGACCTCGACATGGACTCGCTCCGGGCCCGCGTCGGCATGGTGTTCCAGCACTTCAACCTCTTCCCCCACCTGAGCGTGCTCAAGAACCTGACCCTGGCGCCGCGCCGGGTCCGGGGGCTCAAGAACCCCCAAGAGCTGGCGCTCAAGCTCTTGGGCCAGGTCGGGATCGCGGACAAGGCTCAGGCCTTCCCGGACCAGCTCTCAGGCGGGCAGAAGCAGCGGGTGGCGATCGCCCGGGCCCTGGCCATGGAGCCTGAGTTAATGCTCTTCGACGAGCCGACCTCGGCCCTCGACCCCGAAATGGTGGGGGAGGTCCTCTCGGTCATGAAGGACGTCGCGGCCACGACGACCATGATCGTGGTCACCCACGAAATGGGCTTCGCGCGCGAGGTCGCGACCCGGGTCGTGTTCATGGACGAGGGCCAAGTCGTCGAGGTCGGGACCCCGGCCCAGATCTTCGACGCGCCCCAGAATGAGCGGACCCAGGCCTTCCTGGAGCAGGTCCTCTGAAGAAGCCGGCGCTCCTAGCTGGGGGAGCCCTCTTGGCTGCGGTCTTGGTTGCGCTTCTCTGGTCCCTCTTCGCTGACGACGCACCAAGTCCAGGGCCGAGTCCTCGGGTTGTGCCTTCGGCGAGCGAGCCGCGAGCCGCCGCGACTCGCGTCGAGGCTCCAGAGTTCCAGGGCCGGACTCGCCCCTCGCAGCCCCCGATCCCAGGCGTGACTCCGATTCAGTCGCCCGCGGTCTCGCAAGCTGGAGGCGGGCGTCACAAGGCGATCTTCGAGGCCGAGGTCCTGGGGACTTCGCGCGCGGCAAGCGTTGACGTGAGCTGGGGGAGCCAGGATCCGGAGGGTCACCAAGAGACCTTGTCGGAGCGCAAGCAGACGGGAAGTGACAACGTCGCGACCTTCACCGTGGTCTGGAGTGGAGCACCCAGCACGCGGATCTCGGTCCAAGCCTTCGACGACCGTGGGCGGAAGTGCGCTCTTGACGCCCCCTTGAAGGCAGGCGCGATTCTGCGCCAGCGCTTCCAGCTGCCTGTGACACCGATCCTGGAGGTTCGAAAGCCCGCGGCCGACGGACTCGCCATGCAGGGCATCGTCCGGATCTACGTCGAAGAGGAGCTGATCGAAGCCCCCGGGGTCTTTGCTGGTGAGGGAGACGTGGCGGTCTTCTCGCCGACCACGAGGGGTCGCTGTCGAGTCGTTGTGCGCGCGCGCCTCTTCGCTAAGGACGGAGAACTCGTGAGCTGGGTCTACGGCGAGCAAGACGTCGAGCTCGAGCCGGGTGTGCGAACCCTCGTGACACCAGCCTATGTGGCCATGGCGCGGGTGCGAGTTCGGGTCCTCCGGCCCGACGGGACTCCGCTGAGCGCTTCTCAGGTCTCCTTGCGCTGCGGCGAGGGTCCAAGCCACGAGTGCCAAAGGGATCACCATGGTGAACACGAGCAGAACTTCGGGTTCGTAGACGACGAGATCGGACCCCAGACGGTCAGCCCTGGCCCGCTCCTGGAGGGCAGCGCGGGAGGCGAGGAGGTGTTCCTGCGTCCGGGCACCTATCAAGTCTTGGCTAGCGGAAACGATCCTCGCCTCGCTCGCGGTCAGGCGCGGGTGACTCTCGAGCCGGGGGCGCGTAAGACGCTCGAGGTCCGACTCCCTCTCGGCTTGGAGACCGAGGTCCGCCTTCCTGAGCCCACTCCAGAAGAGTTGTTGACCGTCGTTCTCGAGGGGCCACCTGGCGCGAGCGCCCACGTCAACGCCAGCGGAGTCTTGCTGGTGAGGGGGCTCCTTGAGAGCGATTCCTTACGAGTCAGCGTGTCTCGCTCCGACGACGAGAGGGTCTGGGGTGAGCAGGTGATTCTCCGGGCGGGGGCCCGGCATACCGTGCGCATGGTCCGGGCCGGTCGGCTGGAATTGCGCCTGAGGCGACCCGACGGCTCCCAGATCGACTGGGACGGGAGAGTCGTCCCCGAGACTCCGGCCGGACTCGGGCGCTATCGGAGGGTGTTGACCGACGACGAGGTGGGTGAGGCGAAGTGGTTCGTGGGCGACGAGGTGGGGCACTACGGACGTGTAGAGCACCCAGTGGTCTCGTCGATTTTGGACTCTGACCAAGACAACGAGGTCTCCTGGTTCCAGGTCCTCCCCGGTGAGCACTGGATCGAGATCGAGGCGCCGGAGGGCGTGATCCGAATCCCGGTGAAGGTTCGCGAAGAAGAAACGGTCCGGGTGGATCGAGTGCTCAAGTAGCGGAGCGATGGGTCCCCAGCGAGAGCAGCGCGAGCGGACCAGGCAAGCTGCACGCAGCCTTGGTGAAGCCGACGACCTACTTCACGGTCAGAATGTAGTTCTTCCAATCGGCCTGCATGGCATTCATGTCCAGCTTGCCGAAGACCTTGGCGTAGGCGGCGCGAGAGTCAAGGCCTGACAAGAGGGCCTTGAAGTAGTTACGCAGGAGTCTGCGCCGCTTGGGGGTCGCGCCGAGGTAGTGGACCAGCGACCACGCGTGGGCGTAGTTCACGCCAGACTGACTCGGCATCATGAAGGTCCGCTGGTCAGCCCGCATGAGCTCACGCAGTGTCCAGGGCTTGGAGTATTCGCCCCTCAGAGCGTCGCGAATGTTGGTCAGGCGGCTCGGGTTCCTCTTAGGGAGGACCGCGTATTCGAGGCTCTTGCGGCCGATCTTGGCTCCCAACGAGAAATACTCGGCCATGCCCTCGTTGAACCAAGGCGGCGCGTCTTCGAGGTGGAGGTGGACCCACTGGTGAAAGGTCTCGTGAAGGAGGGTCTCGACGGTGTTTCGACTGAGTCCGAGCTTGACGTCCTCGGTCTCCTCGTAGAAGACCAGGACTCGATAGTCCGGCATGTAGTAGCCAAGGGCGTTCTCTGTGTTGCCGATTCCTATGTCTCGCCCGAACTTGGCGAACCCGACCCGGTCCTTGAAGACGTAGACCGTAGGGAACACGTCCTTCCCGTCCTTCTGACCCAAGAGCTTTCCGTAGGCCAAGGCCGCCTTGTCCAAGACCTCAGCGATCGTGCCTAAGAGCTTGTGACCCTTGCGGACCTTGCGCTGGAGAGCGTCGAGCTTGGCTGGAGACCCGGCCGCCGCCATTTCGCTCTCGAGGCGATCGAGCTCGCTCCCGGTGATCCCGACGTCCGAGATCACGCGGTATTTCTTGTCGGGGCTGAGGGTCGTGAGCGCAGGATAGAGGTGGGGGAACTCCTTGGCGAAGGGGCCGTCCACGAGAAGGGTCCAAGTTCGGCGCTCACTGGGATCCCGAAGTCCACTGGCGACTGAGCGTGCGAGGTCGTAGCGCTTGGTGTAGAAGGCGACACGAACCAGGACCTCTTCGGGTCGCAAGAGTCCGGCAGCCTTCGCGGCCGCGCGCTGCTTGGGGTCGCTGTGGAGAGGCTCGAGGGCCCTGCGGGAGGCGGTGAAATCCTCGTGCAGGAAGGCCAAGAGCCCTTTGCCTGCGGCGGCGTAGACGCTGGCCGGGCTCTTCTTGACGATCGCTCCCACAACCTTCTCGAGGCGCAGGCGGTCGGAGCGGTCGAAGGCCGCGGCGGCCAGGAGCCAGAGGCGTGCGGCCTCGAGGTGTTCGATCGCGTCGCGGATCTCGGCGGGAGCTTCCTCTGGGGCAGCGTTGCCCGGCGCGGGGGTCGGGGCCACGTCCGGGGCCTCTGGATCGGCTATTGAGGGTGGGAGGTCGTCTGCGTGCGGATCGAGCGGGTTCGCCGCTGTCTCCCTCTCGTCTGTCTCCGTCTCGTCTGGCTGCGTCTCGTCTGGCTGCGCTTCGGTCGGGTCCGTCGCAGGATCCTCTCGGTTCCGAGGAGCTTGGTTGGTGAAGTCAGAGGCTCGGGCTGGCGTCGGCGAAGCCCTGGGGGGGATCTGATCTTCGACGGCAGGGAACTTCTCCAAGGCCTCGAAGAGGGTCAGGCGAGCGGCCTTGCTATTGGGCTTTTCCTTGAGGAGCGCCATGCAGCGTTGCAGGCGTTGTCGTCCTCCAGCGGCGTCCCCGCGGCGCAGCTCCTCCGTGGCGCGGCGGATCTCCTCGCTGGCAAGCTCTTGCCAACGATCAACCTCGCGCTGAAGCGCAGAGGCCGTGGCCGTTGGCGAGGCAGTAGGGGTGACCTGAGCGACTTGCTCGGGGCCCTTGAACAAGAACGCGGCGCCGAGGATCGCCAGGATCAGGGCTCCCGCGCCACCAGCCGCGAGGGCTAGATAGCCGGCGTTGCCTCCTTTGGTAGTGCCGAGGTCGCTCGGAGTCGCGAAGGTCCGTGTTCGACGGCGGGCAGCTCCGCTGCTGAGTCGACCCGTGCCCGAGGCTTTCTTCTTCGCTCCGAGAGGAGCAGGACGTTGACCTTGGGGGGCCACAGCGCCGGGACCTTGAGGCGCGGCCTGGGGGCTCGCGGCGCCAACTGCCGGGGGAGGTGGGCCTTGAGCATGGGTCGCCTGAGCAGGGGCCGAGGCCGGGCTGGGAGTGGGTCCCGCGGGGGAGAGGTCCAGAGTGGGGAGAGGAGGTGCCGGAGGCAGTGCCAGAGGAGGCGGCGGGGCTGGGGCCGTCGCCTGCGGGCCGAGGGCCCGTGGGCTTGGCGGATCGGCAACGCCAGGCGGGTTGCTGAGTTCGGCTGCCGGCGAGGCGGCGCTCCCCGCCAAGGGACCTTGCGCTGTCGTCTCCGGAGTAGCGCCCTCTGTGGGAGCGAAGGGAGTGCCTGACGAGGGAGCGCCAGGGCTATCTGAGGGGACGTGGTTCTCGGGAGCGCCGGCCGGGGGCGCGGCCTGCCGCTCAGCAGGCGCAGGTGGCGAGGCGACGCCTGGGGAGGCGGGTGCGACAGGAGGAGGCGGGGCAGCGTCCGCAGGAGGTGAAGGGGGGCTAGGACCGACGGCGCCTGCCCCAGGCGATACAGGGACCTCAGGCTTGTAGAGGTCCCAGGGATAGGGCGGCACGACGCCGTCGGCTGGCCTCCAGCCCTGATTCTGAGCGACGGCCATCACCGCTCCCCAAGCGGGAGCCATGAAGCCCATAGAGACCGCGATCTCGATCAACGGGCGTGCTTCACCCGTCGCGGCCAGCTCTCGCTGGCGGGTTTGGAGCTGAAGGACAAGATCTGTGGACAGCATTCCCTGCTGCAGCACGATCTGTTGAAAGAGCGGATCCGGGAATGTCACGCGGGGATCTTAGGAACTCCCGGCGAGTCGTCAAGGTGTTGAATGTCCCATCGGGAAAAAGATCCAAGAGACGGGGAGCTGGGAGCCAGCTGCGCCAGGGGAATCCGGTCAGCGAGGGACGACGGGTTCGAGCGCTTCCAGCGCGACCTCACCTCGCTCGACGGCCAGGCACAGCTCGAGGAGGGGCTCGAGGGCTGCCCAGGCAGTCTCTGGGGGAGGGAGGCGGCCCAGACCGACGCTGGCGCGTTCGACGCCGCCCTTCCCGCCGAAGCCGAAGCCGAGGGAGCGCTGGATCGTGATCAGAGCCGCAGCCTCCTTCGTCAGCTTCAAGGCTCGGAGGACGGAGCGCAGATTCCGAAAGCGATCCGAGCCAGCGACCTCGGGGTTCAGGGGGTCGGGGTCTACGGAGGGCGAGTCGAAGGCAACCATGGCCAAGACGAGCGCTTGAAGGGCGCGCCTGCGATCTGGGCCGCCGATCGGTGTCTGCCCCATGGCGAGCCGGACGAAGCGCCCTAAGCCGGACGAGCTCCCTCGGAGGGCGCTCGCGAGGTAGAAGTCGAGGTTCTTGCCACGCTGGCCTGAGGCGAAGAGAGCCACCCGCTTCTTGGAGCCGGGCTGAGTCCCGGTCAAGGCCACGCCTAAGGCCTTGTCTCGACTGGCCGCCAGCCACTCGGCCTGGCCCGCTCCGATCAGGCGGGCGAGGACGGCGTTGATCCGGTGGTCAATGGTGCGTGGCGAGAGCTGCCCCAGGTCCCACTCGGCTCGGGAGAGTGGCGCTCGGCTCCGGAGCTCGGGGAGGACCGGGCCCAGGAGTTCGTGGGCCTCCTCGAGGGTCGGAAAGGTCGCGCGCTCCCTCGCTGTCCGCAGGATCGGCTTTCCGCCCATGGACTCGAGGACCACGATCTGAGCGTTGGCGAGCCTGACGTCGCCGAAGCTGTTGTGCGTCACGAGGTCGCCCCAGCCGCTCTCTCCGCCAGAGAGGGCAGCTAGCCAGAGGAGGTGCCGCTTCTCGGGCTCGGGCCTCCCGTCGTTGGCGAAGTCGCGCAAGGCGCGCCGCTCGCCTCGGGTCGAGACCCGGTACCAGCGTCGCGCTCGCTTCTCACGCTCGGTGCCCCCGCGCTTGGACTCGCCGAACCAGCGCTCGGGCTTGTCCTTGTCTCCGACCGCAGCGATCAGGGCGACGTCGCGGCGCGTGCAGGCCATGTCGGGGTAGAGGCGATCCAAGAGGCTCTGCTCCCGCTTCACGATGGCGAGGAGGGTCGTGAAGCCATGAGGGCGATTCCCCAGGAGCCCGAGGTTCTCGAGGTCCACGGGCACCGGACCGGAGGCGTCGAGGGGAGAGGCGCTCGGAGTCGTCGCCGGCTGTGGGGGTGCCGGCGTCGGGGACGTGTCTAGGGGCTGACTCTCGGCCACGGAAGGGGCAGGGGTCTCCTGGGTCGCGAAGGCACCGACGCCGAGGGCGAGGGCGACCAGGCCGCCGCCGACGCCGAGGAGCGCGAGGCGCCCGCCGCGAGCTCTCTGCGCCTCGCCCCTGAGGGCGGCGGCGAAGGCCTCGGCGCTCTGAGGGCGATCGGCGGGGTCCTTGGCGAGGGCCCTCGCGCAGAGGTCTTCCAGAGCGCTGGCTTCAGCGTCCCCCCGGGCTGCTAGGAGTGAGGGCGGCTTGTGGTGCAGGACCTGGTCGAGGGTCGCGAGGGCCGTCCCGGCTTGGAAGGGCGGGCCCCCGGTCAGGAGCGCAAAGAGGATCGCCCCGAGGGCGTAGACGTCGCTGCGAGCGTCGACTCGACGTGGGTCGAGGATCTGCTCGGGCGCCATGTATCCCGGGGTCCCGAGGAGCTCCCCGGTTTGGGTCAAGGTCATGGCGCCGCGGGCGCGAGCCAGGCCAAAGTCGGTCAGGCGAGCGTTGCCCTGTCCGTCGAAGAGCACGTTGAGCGGCTTGAGGTCTCGGTGCAGGACTCCCTCGCGGTGGAGGTAGCCGACGGCGGCAGCGATCTGGTCCATGACGCGCTTGGCCTCGGGGAGGGGGAGGGACCCTGCGCGGAGCCGGTCCTGGAGCGAGCCGCCTTCGAGGAGCTCGAGCACGAAGGCTGGGGCCTCGCCCTTGAAGTCGGCGCTGTGGACCCGCACTAGCCCAGGGTGGTCGAGGCGGGCCAGGAGCTCGGCCTCGCGGATCAAGCGGGTGGTGCTCCTGGGGGTCGGCGGCCGGGAGCGTGCGCTTGAGCGCGTATTGGACTCCCGTCATTCGGTGACGAACGCGGTGGACAACTCCCATCCCCCCCTGTCCGAGGACACCCGTGACCTCATAGTCGGCGAGGCTCGGCGTGCTGGCTCGGGTCTGCGCCGGCGGGGCCGCACCCAGCCCCTGGAGTGAGCGCTCGACGACTTCGACTGAGGCCAGCCCTCGGGTCACGACGGCGGCGGCGAGGGAGAGGTCCCTCCGCCCCTCGACCTCGGTCAGGAGCGCGCGGAGGGGGGCCTCGGGAACTCCGGCCTCCCACAGGCGGCGCGCCAAGGCTCGCTCGAAGTCGTCGGCTTGGGGTTCCACTGGCACTCGTCAGGCGTCGTTGGCCCGCCTAGCACGAGGGTGTCCTTTGCGGCGGGCTGGTGCAAGCGCTCGCGCTCAGTGGAGAAGGACTCCGACTCCGCTGGTCTCTCCCAAGAGCTCGGCTTCGGCGGTCGGCTGCCTGATGCGCTCCAGCCAAGCCCAGGCCTCGGCTGCGTCGTTGGGGAGGCGTTGATTGGCTCGCTCGAGGCGAGCGCTGCGTCCAGGCCGAGAGATGTGTCCCAAGTCGGCAGAGAGGAAGGTCAGGGCGGCTATGCCCTCGAAGTAGCCGTTGGTCGAGCAAACTCGGTAGACGGCTCGCCAGCGGTCCTGGGCGTCGGAGCGGCTCTCGTCGAGCGAGGGGCTGTCCCAGGCCGCAGCTGCGACGACGAAGGCCCAGCGGTTGCGAGCGTCTCGGTCGAGTCGGGAGAGCGTCCGCAGGGAGCGACGCGCGAGGAGGCTCAGGGCAGGAGTGTGGCCCCGGAGGGCGGCCGCGCAGAGCCTCGGGGGAGGGCGATCCGGGTCGCCCTCACCCTTCCTGTAGAGCAGCGGGCCCTGCTCTCTCCAGCTTGAAGGCGAGCCGAGGGGAGAGTGCCCGCGGCCGGCCTCGAGCTGTTCGGTCCACCAGGGGGAGTCGCGCGCCGCCAGGGCGATCAGTCGCTGGGCCCTGAGCCCGACGTATTCGACGGAGAGGGGGTCCGGCCGCATGCTGGGCCGGGGCGGCACGGCGGCGAGGGCCCTTTGGCGCTGGCGGAGCGCCTCCCAGGCGAGGGGGCTCTGCTCGAGCGCCCTCAGGGCGGCTGCGAGATCCGGACGCGGATCGAGCTCGTAGCACTTGCCCAAGAGAGGTCGGGCCTCGGCGTCGCCAGCTTCGAGGAGTGAGAGCGCCACGGCTTCGCCGGCGCGGCGGTGGTTGGCGTCGTCGATCAGGTGACGGGCCAGGGCCCGGACCGCAGACGCCGGGGAGGGGCTCGCCTGGAGGGCCACGTGCCAGAGGGCGGCTCGCTGTTCACGAGGTGAGCCCAGGAGACCAGTCTGCGAATTGGGCAGGAGGAGCTCTCGGAGGGGGGCGTCGCGCTCGCACTGGGCGAGGACTCGGTAGCGCTTGGAGAGGACCTGGAGCCGCGCCCTCTCCCAGGTCGCCTCGCCTGCCCACGGCTGCCAAGTCGGCCCGGCAGGGGCGCGCGGGGTAGAGCCGAGGGGGGCGCTTCCAGCGCTGATCCAGAGCCGAGCGCTCCCCCAACAGCCGAGGCAGGCTAGAACGAGTCCCGCGAGGACGAGAGGCGCGCGGGGCGCGGCTGGGGGCGTCGACTCTAGCGCCTCGAGGAAGGCCGCCACCGTGGCGGGCCGCTCGGCCGGATCCTTGGCGAGGGCGGCAGCGCAGGCCTCGGCGATTCGGGGTGGGAGCCCTGGGGTCCGCAAGGGAGGTGGCGGTCGATTTAGGACCTGATCGAGGGTCGCCAAGGGCGAGGCGCCTTGAAAGGGCGGAGCGCCGCTGAGCATGGTGTAGAGGAGTGCCCCCAGTGCGTAGACGTCGCTCCGCGCGTCGGCGCTGTGGCCGTCTACGGCTTGCTCGGGGGGCATGAAGGCAGGCGTCCCGAGGAGCTCTCCGGCGTGGGTCAGGGTCAGCGATCCCGAGGCCCGGGCGATCCCGAAATCTGCCAGGCGGGCCTCGCCCTCGCTCCCGAAGAGGACGTTCTGCGGCTTGAGGTCGCGGTGGAGTACGCCCTCTCCGTGGAGGTAGCTCAGCGCCACCCCGACCTCTCGCGTGACTCGCAGCGCCTCCGGCAGCGGGAGGGGGCCCTCGCGCTGGAGGCGCTCCATGAGGGAGCCGCCTGGGACGAACTCGAGCACGAAGTGTGGGGTCGGGCCCTCGAGCTCCGCCGAGTGGATCCGGATCAGGCCGGGGTGATCGAGGCGCGCGAGGAGCTGCGCCTCGCGGGCGAAGCGCGCTCGGACCTCAGGGGCGTCGGCCAAGAGGAGCTGCTTGAGGGCGTAGCGCTGCCCCGTGGTCTTGTGACGAACTGCGAACACGACGCCCATGCCGCCGCGTCCGAGCTCGCCCAAGAGCTCGTAGGGGCTCTCGCGGACGCTGCTCTCGCTGGCCCAGCTCCTGCGGGGGGCGACCTCGGGTGTGGTCAGCGCTGCTAAGTGGGCCTCGACGACGCTCGGGTCAAGAAGTCGTCGAGCGACCAAGTGGACCGAGAGCGAGAGGTCGTCAAGGGGGCGCTCGGCGCGGACCGTGGCCAGGGCCGCCAGGAGGACGTCTCGCGGGAGGGCGCCCGCGCTGTCGAGACTCTGGGCGAGGGCGGTGTCGAGTCCGACTCCCACCCTCGGCCCTCTAGGCCTCGAGGCGGCTGCGGAAGTCCTCGACCGTGCGCTTGAAGCCTTCGATCCGACTGACCAAGGGGGACCAACCCAAGAGGTCGCGGGCCCGTGAGATATCGGGGCGGCGGACCTTGGGGTCGCCGGGGGGCAGCGGGAGGTAGGTCAGCTCGCTCTTGCTCCCGGTCAGCTCCAAGACCTCCTTGGCGACGTCGAGGAGGGTCACCTCGTCTGGGTTGCCAATGTTGCAGGGCTCCCACACGTCGGAGTTCAGGAGGAGGTCGATCCCGCGCACGAGGTCCGAGACGTGTCCGAAGGAGCGCGTCTGGAGGCCGTCGCCGTAGATCGTGATCGGGTCGCCGCGCAGCGCCTGGCTAATGAAGTTCGGCAGGGCGCGCCCGTCGTCGAGCTGCATGCGCTCGCCGAAGGTGTTGAAGATCCGCACGATCCGCGTCTCGACGCCGTGGACGCGGCGATAGGCCATGGTGATCGCCTCGGCGAAGCGCTTGGCCTCGTCGTAGACGCCGCGGATCCCGATCGGGTTGACGCGCCCGAGGTAGCTCTCTGGCTGCGGGTTGACCTCGGGGTCACCGTAGACCTCGCTGGTCGAGGCGAGGAGGAAGCGCGCCTTCTTGGCCTTGGCCAAGCCGAGGGCGTTGTGGGTCCCGTGGGCGCCGACCTTCATGATCTGGATCGGGAGCCGCTCGAAGTCCGCAGGGGACGCGGGGGACGCGAAGTGGAGCACGTTGTCGACGGGGCCCGAGACCTCCACGAAGCGGGTCACGTCGTGAAGCACGAAGCGGAAGCGGTCGTTGGACTCGAGGTGCGCGATGTTGTCGCGGCTGCCCGTGAGGAGGTTGTCGATGCAGATCACCTCGTGGCCCTTGGCAATGAAGTGGTCGCAGAGGTGGCTCCCAATGAAGCCAGCTCCGCCCGTGATCACGGTCCGCGTCAAGTCGCTCACGTCGACTCCTCTGTCCCTGAGGGACGTTTTGTCTCTAGGAGTCTTGCGAGGCCTGGCGGCCTCGTCCGATCCCGAAGTACTCGATCCCGTGGCCCTCGACGCGCTCGGGGTCCCAAATGTTGCGTCCGTCGAACACGACAGGCGTCTTGAGAGCCGCCTTGATCCGCTCCCACTCGGGCTTGCGGAACTCGTTCCACTCGGTCACGAGCCCCAGGACGTCCGCGCCCTCGAGGGCGGCGTAGGCGTCGGGTGCGTAGTCGATGGAGTCGCCGAGCTCGGCGCGGGCGGTCTCGGTCGCGACGGGGTCGAAGGCGCAGACCGTGGCGCCGGCCTCGACGAGGCAGCGGGCTATGGTCAGGGAGGGCGCCTCGCGCATGTCGTCGGTGTTGGGCTTGAAGGCTAGGCCCCAGAGGGCGACGCGCTTGCCCTTCAGGTCCCCGAGCCGGGCCGCGATCTTCTCGAAGAGGACTCGCTTCTGGGCGCGGTTGACGGTGTTCGTGGCCTCGAGAATGTGGAGCTTCTGCCCGTGCTTGCTCGCGGTGTAGCCGAGGGCGTCCACGTCCTTGGGGAAGCAGGAGCCGCCGTAGCCGACGCCGGGGTAGAGGAAGGAGGGGCCGATCCGGGAGTCCGTCGCCATGCCCTGGCGGACGTCGTGAATGTCAGCGCCCACGAGGTCAGCCATGTTGGCGAGCTCGTTCATGAACGAGATCCGCGTCGCCAGGAGCGCGTTGGCCCCGTATTTGGTGAGCTCGGCCGAGGGGTTGTCCATGACGAGGATCGGCTTGCCGCTGCGAACGAAGGGCTCGTAGAGCTCCTTCATGAGGGTCCCGACGCGGGCGTCGCTGGTCCCGATCACGACTCGGTCAGGCTTGAGGAAGTCGTCAATGGCGGCGCCTTCCTTGAGGAACTCGGGGTTGCTCACGACGTCGAACTCGACCTTGGTCTTGGCCGCGACGACCTCACGGACCTTGGCCGCGGTGCCGACGGGGACCGTGGACTTGATCACGATGATCGTGTGTTCGGTGATCGCTTCGGCGACGTCTTCGGCGGCCTTGAAGATGTACTTCATGTCCGGCCCGCCGTCGGGGGCAGGCGGGGTCCCGACGCAGAGGAACACGATTCGAGTGTTGTCGATGGCCTCCTTGAGGTTGGTCGTGAAGTGCAGGCGGTTGGCCTTGCGATTGCGCTTGATCAGGTCCTCGAGGCCCGGCTCGTAGATCGGGACTTCGCCCTGCTCTAGGGCGTTGATCTTGCGCTCGTCGATATCGACGCACCAAACCTGGTTGCCGCTGTCGGCGAAGCAGGTGCCGCTGACGAGGCCCACGTAGCCGGTCCCGATCATGGAGATACGCATGAGTTGACTCCTTACTTCCGTGTGCGCTCACGAGCGCAGGGCGGCCACTATAGAGAACCCTTGGGCTCCCTGCCGCTGCGGGCGTAGTCCTAGCTCAGGAGGCCCGAATCAGGCTCCGCCCGTCGCTCGACACACCCACCCCTGGTCCTGGCCGGCGGAGAATTCCGCCTGAGGGGCGAGGCCTGAGGCCGCGAGGTCGGCTGAGAGGCCAGGCCAGGAGCTGGACTCGAGGAGGGTCAGGACGAAGACTCCCCCGGGGCGGAGGGTGCGGGCGACCTCCAGGAATCCGGCGGACGCCTCTTGCGGCGTGACCAAGAAGGAGGTCAGGGCGTAGACGCGGTCCAGGATCGATTGGCGGAGGGGGAGGGAGCGGAGGTCTCCTTGAAGGGCCAGAGCTCCAGCGAGGTCCCCCGCTTCGAGCATGCCCCTGGAGAGGTCGAGGGCCAAGAGGCGGAGGCTCGGCTCGCGTGAGCGGAGGGCGCGGAGCAAGAGCCCGGTCCCGCAGCCCAAGTCGAGCACGGTCTCGTCGGCCCTCGGGGGGGCCTCTTCGAGGGCGGCTTGGATCTTGACGCCTTGGAGCGCCGCGAAGCGCTCCTCGTAGCGGGGGGCGTCGCGGTCGTAGGCCTCGCGGAGGATTCGCCGCGGAGCGCTCAGCGCTTGGGCTTGGGGCGCCCTTGTGGCCTGGCAGCGGCGGGGCGTGCGGCGGTTCGCCCTGGGGCGCGCCGGGGCTGGCCGCCCGTCGGCCGGCCCTTGGGTGGCCTGACGCCGCTTTGGCCGACTCCTGTCCCTGGGGAGCGCTTCTTGGCACCCTTGCCTTGGGTCAGGCGCATGACCTCCTCGAGGGAGGTCTGGCCGAGCCAGACCTTGTCGCGTCCGTCCTCGAAGAGCGTGACGAGGCCGTTGGCGTCGGCCGTGGCCGAGAGCGAGTCGGGGGTCACGTTGCCGTAGACCGCGCGTCGCAAGGCGGGGCTCGAGGGGAGGAACTCGAAGAGCGGGATCCGGCCCTTGTAGCCTTCGCGCGAGCACTCTGAGCAGCCCTTAGCCTTGTAGATCGGGCGGGTCGAGCCGAGGACCCTGGCTTCGGCCGAGTTGGGAGCCGTGCTTCGGCGGCACTTGGTGCAGAGCCGGCGCACGAAGCGCTGCGAGACCACGCAGCTCAGGGCGTAGGCAATGCAGAAGGGCGGGACGCCCATGTCGAGGAGGCGGACCACGGTCCCGACCGCGTCGTTGGTGTGAAGGGTCGAGAGCACGAGGTGGCCGGTCATGGCGGCCTCGACGGCGATCGTGCCGGTCTCGGCGTCGCGGATCTCGCCGACCAGGATCACGTCGGGGTCTTGTCGGAGAAGCGCTCGGAGGACGAGAGGAAAGGTCAGGCCTTGGTCTGGGTTGACCGCCGACTGAGTGATCCCAAACACGTCGTATTCGACCGGGTCTTCGGCGGTCTGAATGTTGAGGTCGCCCTGCTTCTTGAGGGTCTGGACGATCGAGTAGAGGCTGGTCGTCTTTCCCGAGCCGGTCGGGCCGACATGCAAGATCAGGCCGTGGGGCTTTGAAACCAGGGGGCGGTAGCGGGCGAGCATCTTGGGCGTGAACCCGATCTCGTCGAGGGTCATCCCGAGCTTCTTGCGGTCGATCAGGCGGCACACGATCTTCTCACCGCCGAGGCAGGGGAGGGTGCTGATACGCATGTCGAGAGTGCTGAGGTTCTTGATCCAGCGGTCCACGCGGATTCGACCGTCGAGGGGAACGTTCTTCTCGTTGAGGTCCATCTCCGCCATGACCTTGAGGCGCGAGCACACCGATCGGCAGCCCTCAGCGGTCTCTATGGTCTTGAGCTTTCCGTCGACGCGGAACCGGACTCGGACCTTGTCGTCCTTGTCGGGCTCGAAGTGGATATCGCTCGCACCGCGGCTGTACGCGTCCTGAATCCAGGAATTGACCTTGAGCTCGATACTCACGACGGGCCTCCTCGCGAGCTTGCTCGCGCTGGACCACGCTAACCGATCCCGCGAGAGAGGCTGGCTCGAAGGGTGGGCAATGGAGCGGGGGAGGAGGGGGAGCCTCAGGCTTCCTCTTGAGCCCACTCGGGGCGAGGGGGCTGGGGCAGAACGAGGCTGAACACGCTTGTGTCGACGCCGACCTTTCGACGGAGGTAGATCCAGAGGCCTCCGCGGGTCAGGAAGAGCGTGATCGCCGTGGCGTAGGCCGCGCCCAAGAGCTGGTAGCGCGGGATCAGGACGAGGTTCAGGGTCACGTTGATCGCGACCCCGATCCCCGCCGACCAGGCGGCCGCGCGTTGCTCGGAGGCCATCATGGCCAGCGAGCGGGTCGGGCCGAAGAGCTGCCCCAGGGCCGCACCCCAGAGCAGGATCACGAGGGCCGGGAAGGCAGCTACGAACTCCGGTCGGAGCCAGCGCAGGAGGGGCTCGCCGATCAGCCACAACCCGACCCCGCCCAGGACCGTCGTCACGAAGCTCAGGAGAGCAGTCAGCCGGACCAGGCGCCGGAGCGAGTCGACCTTGCCGCTCGCGTAGCTCCGCGAGCAGAGGGGCAGGAGCGCGACCTCGGCCGCGACCACGACCGTGATCGCCACGACCGATCCCAAGACCGCGACCCGGTAGATCCCGGCCTGAGTCGTCCCGAGGAGACCTCCGACGCAGAGGACGTCGGTCCGGCGGAGGAGGAGGTCGGCGGCGACGGCCACCGCCAGCGGGAACGCGATCCTGAGCCAGGCTCGGGTTTGGTAGGCGGGCGGGTGCGCAGCGACCCCGAGGTCTCGCAGTCGACGTCGCGCGGCGACGACGGCGAGGAGGAGGGCCAGGAAGAAGGCGCCGCCGTAGAGCCCCAGGGCCTCGGCTCCCTCGAGGGGCTCCCCCTTGAGGTAGCCCGCCGCGAAGACCGCGACCAGGAACACCCCTGGCGCGAAGAGGGTCTGGAGGCCGTGGCCGAACACGACGCGGCCCAAGCCGTTGAGGAGTCCGCCCGCGACCGTGAGCGCGGTCCAGGCCAGGAGCACCGGCGCGCCGATCACCAGCGCCCAGCCGAAGGGGCTCTGGAGGCCGAAGCCGATCAGGGCCTGGATCAGGGCCGCGACAGCGGTGGCGCCCAGGGAGAGCTGGAACCCGCGCCGGAGGATCCCGCGCAGGAGGCCCCACTCCTCCTGCTCGCGGAAGGCCGCCACGTTCCGGATCAGGAGAATGTCCCAGCCGTGGCGGGTCGCGAGCATGACCACGCCCAAGATCGTGATCACGTAGGTGTAGAGGCCGTAGCCCTCGAGGGAGAGGACCTTGGCCAACACGACCTGGGAGACGAGGCCGAGGCCGATCCCCGAGCCGCTCACGATCGCGCCGCGGAGGGTGTCGCGCTTGAGGGTCTGCTGGGCGTCCTCGGCGGGGGACTCCGGCGCGGGGGCGGGCTGGCTCTTGGCTTCGCTCATGCGGGTCGAGTCTGGACGCGGCTGGAGGGCGTTGGAGCGGGAGTCTACCGCGTGGGCCTGCGGTCCCCTCTGACGCTTCTAACGCAGAGCGTCAGGTTCGGGACGCCTTGGGGGGCAGGCCTTTAGGAGCGCAAGGACTTGGGTCGTGAATAAGTCGGGCCCCTGGTTTGCAAAAGGGTCGCTCTCCTCGCTTCACCCTCTACCGAAAGGACCTCCATGCAGACACCCCTCGCGTCCATGGGCATGTTCCTCGCCGCGTCCGCTCTCGGCGCCTTGGGGCAGTTCCTCTACAAGAGCGGCGCCGACGCCGCTCAGGGAGGGCTCTCGAGCTACCTCCTCAACGGCCGGCTCCTCGGCGGAGTCGGCTGCTACGTCGGGGTCATGGTCCTCTTCGTGGCGGCCTTCAAGCGCGGGGGGAGCCTCTCGGTCCTCTATCCGATCTACGCCAGCACCTTCATTTTCGCAGCGGTCCTGGGGGCGATCGCCTACGACACGCCGATCAAGCCCGTCAACGTGGGCGGCATGCTGCTCCTCGTCGCGGGCATGTATTGCATGGGTCGCTCATGAGCGACTACGAAGTGGGTGACCGGCGCCCGATCGCGAGCCGGAAGCTGTCTTGGGCCAAGCGCCTCACGAGCCTGATGGTTCGCTGGCGGGTCTCGCCGAACCTGATCTCGGTCATGAGCGTCGTGTTCGCTGCCCTCGGCGCCGGGTGTGCCCTAGGGACAACTATGGTCGGCTCTGCGGTCGCGGCCCGAGCGCTCTGGGTCGGCGTCGCGCTCTGCGTCCAGCTCCGGCTCCTGGCGAACCTCTTCGACGGCATGGTGGCGGTGGAGTCCAAGACGGCCTCCCGCCTGGGCGAGCTCTTCAACGAGCTGCCGGACCGCGTCTCGGACACGCTCCTCTTGGTCTCGCTGGGCTTCGCGGCGGGCTCCTCGCCGCACCTCGGCTACGCGGCGGCGCTCCTGGCCATGTTCGGGGCCTACCTCCGAGCGGTGGGCGCGAGCGTCGGCGTGGGACAGATCTTCGACGGGCTAATGGCCAAGCCCCAGCGGATGTTCGTGGTCACCGTCTTGGCGCTCGTGATGGCCTTGGCCCCCGCCTCCTGGGCGGTGCTCTGGAGCGGACTGGGACCCGTGGCGATCGCCTTGGCGCTGATCAGCGCAGGCTGCGTCCTGACCGCTGTGACGCGCCTGGGCGCGATCGCGAACAAGCTCAAGGAGGGCGCTGATGTCGCAACTCCTTGAGACCCTCAGCGGCCACCTCGGCCCGATCTTCGCACGCTACCTCTTGGCCTCCTTGGCCGTGCTTGGTGTCGCGGGAGGACTCCTGAGCGTGCTCCGCTTCGGCTTCGGCAAGGAGCTGAGCAGCGTCTGGAAGACCTATCGCGGCTGGCTGGTCATGGTGCCCGTCGTGTTGGGCGCCCTCTACTTCGGGCGCGTGGCCGTGATCCTGGGCGTGGGCTTGCTCTCGCTCTTGGGCTTCAAGGAGTTCGCGCGCGCCACCGGTCTCTATACGGACTGGTGGTACACGGTCGCGGGCTACCTCGGGATCGCAGGGGTCACGACCTTGGCCTTGATCCCAGACCCTCGCCTGGGCGGCCAGGGCTGGTATGGGCTCTTCATGGCGGTCCCGGTCTACGCCATCGGGCTCTTCCTCGTGATCCCGGTCCTGCGCAACGAAGCCAAGGGGCACCTCCAGAAGGTCGCCCTCGCCATCGTGGGCTTCGTCTACCTCGGCTGGATGTTCGGACACCTGGGGTTCCTGGCGAACTCCGAGCACGCTCAGGGCTACCTGCTCTACCTCTGCTTCGCGGTCCCGATCGGCGACGTGGCGGCCTTCGTCTCGGGCAAGCTCTTCGGCAAGACCAAAATGCGGAGCGAGATCAGCCCCAACAAGACCTGGGGCGGCGCTCTGGGCTCGCTGGCCGTCGCCATGGCCTTGCCCTGGCTGCTCCGCTTCTCGTTCCCGCACTTCGGCACGACGGAGCTCGTCCTGACGGGACTGATTACGGGCGTCGGCGGTCAGCTCGGTGACCTCACGATCAGCTTTATCAAGCGAGACCTGGGGATCAAGGACATGGGAGCGGTGATCCCAGGCCACGGCGGCTTCCTGGATCGCCTCGACAGCGTGATCTTCGTGGCGCCGCTCTTCTTCCACATGGCGCGGTGGTTTCACGCCGGTGTCGGCGTATGACGTCTTGGAACTACGCCACGGCGCCCGACCTGAACCAGAGCCTCGCTCAGCGCCTGAGGCGCTTTCCGCGTCAGCCGCACCTCTGGATGTTCGTGCTCCGCTTCCTGGCGGCGCTCTTCCTCCGGGGGTGGCTCAAGGTCTGGCACCGGTTCTCAGTCGAGGGGCGGGAGAACTTGCCCCTCGGCGAGTCCTTCGTCCTCGTGGCCAATCACCAGAGCCACCTCGACGCCCTCTGCCTCAAGGCAGGCATGCCCCTCGGTGAGCTGCACCGGACCTTCCCGGCGGCGGCGGCGGACTACTTCTTCGCCAGCCTGCCCTCGAGCGCGTTCACAGCGGTCGTGATCAACGGGCTGCCTTTCGATCGCAAAGTCGACGGCGAGGCCAGCCTGGCGCGCTGCCGTGAGCTGCTTCAGACGCCAGGCAACGTCTTGATCCTCTTCCCTGAGGGGACGCGGAGCGCGACGGGCGAGCTCGGTCGCTTCCGCTCCGGGATCGGGCGCCTGATCGAGGGCACGGACGTTCCCGTGGTTCCGTGCCACTTGGAGGGGGCCTTCGAGGCCATGCCCAAGGGCTCACGCTTCCCTCGCCCCCGCAAGCTGCGATTGAGGATCGGGAAGGCGAGGCGCTTCGGGAAGGGTCTCTCAGGGCGCGAAGCCGTGACCCGGATCTGCACGGAGCTTCAAGCCGCGGTCGCCGGGCTTCAGCCAGAGGCTGAGTCAGGCGCCTAAACCCGGGCGTCTCGCTGGCTCCTAGCTGGGGTCGCGGAGAGCGTCCGTGAGTCCCTTGCGCTGCACAGGCTTGACGGGCTTGCTGGGGACGCGGGGCTTGACGGGCTTGCTGGGGACGCGGGGCTTGACGGGCTTGCTGGGGACGCGGGGCTTGACGGGCTTGCGGGGGACGCGGGGCTTGACGGGCTTGCGGGGGACGCGGGGCTTGACGGGCTTGCGGGGGACGCGGGGCTTGGTGGGCTTGCTGGGGACGCGGGGCTTGGTGGGCTTGCTGGGGACGCGGGGCTTGGTGGGCTTGCGGGGCCATGTGGGCTTGACGGGACGAGTGGGCTTGGTGGGCTTGATCGTCTGGGTAGGCTTCATGGGGCCTGCGCGCTTGCCGGCCCCCTCGGGCCTGGCGCCGGGCTTGCCAGGCCGAGTAAGGGGCTTGTTCGGCTTGGCGCCGAGAGGCTTCTGAGCGCTCTGGGACTGCTGAGGCTCGCCGTTGGGGGGCTGGCTCTGGGCGCCTTGGGCCCGACTGAGCGCTCGGGAACCCTCGGCGAACCACCGGGCGACCTCGTTGCTCCGATCGCGGCCCCTTCGACTGGCCCTTCGCTGGCGAACCTCCGCCAGCATTTCCTGAATCTCGGGACGCTCGCTCTGCGAGACCTGGTCGCTGACCTGGACGAAGCGGGTCTGGTCGGGGAGCGTGCCGATCACCATGCTCGGGGCGCCGGGAGCATGCGGGAGGCCTTCCCAGGCGGCGCGGCGGAGCTGCCTCGTCGCTGTTGCCTGTCCAGCTTGAGGTCCGTAGACCACGACGACCTGGTTGCCGCGGACCTCGACGAAGCCAGGCTGGTTGTCCATGTAGCCAGGGGTTCTCTGGCTCGCGAAGACCTGAGCCGCCTCAGCGTCGACGAAGCGGAAGCGCTGAACCTCGGTGTCGCCGACCTGGGCTCGAAGCCCGCGCGTCAGGCGGTGCCATGGCTGCGCGCCGACGCTCGCAGAGTTGCGGGCCGCGCCAGGGAGGGCGAGGTCGAGGCGGCTGACGTAGGCCTGCTCTCGCTCAGAGAGCTGGCTCGAGGATTGGGCGTGGGCCAGGCCTGCAGAAATGAGCGTCGCGAGAAACGCTGCGAGGAACTTCTTCATGACGTGTCCTTTTCATGACCTCTCGTGGGGTCTTCAAGCACTTATGGGGATTCGCCTGGCTGCCGTTACATCGCCTCAGAGGCTCGGCGTGGCTAACCTCCAGACATGAGCGACGACCGACTGCGGGCGCTAGAGCGCCGTTGGCAAGAGACGGGCTCGGACGAGGACGAGCTGGCCTGGGACGAGGAGCGCGCTCGTCTGGGGCTCCCTCTGCGAGTTGCGGTCGTGGTTCTGCGGGTGCAGACCTTCAACCCGGGCCTCGACGACGAGGCGATCCGTCGCGATCACCCTGGCGAACGCGACTGGGAGCGCGTCTTGGGAGAGGTCCTCCGGCGGCCTCACGCGCCCTGGATCGCGCTAGACCTGAGCGAGTTGATCTACTTCCAGGACACCTTGGCTGGCGCTTTGGTTGGGGCTCTGGGGCGATTGCGCGAGGTGGGCGGCGGCTTGGCCTTGTGCCAGGTTCCAGCGCGCAGTCGCCAGGTCTTTCAGCTCCTCGGGTTGGAGGCCGCCTTCGAGTTCCACGAGAGCCTGGCCGCTTGCTTCGAGGCGCGCGGCTGGGAGGCCCGCGGGCCCGGGGTCACCGTCGAGCACCTGGCGATCATGTGAGGGGGGTGCTCGACACATGAACGACGACCGCCTCCGCGCGCTCGAGCGCCGCTGGCAAGAGACGGGCTCCGAGGAGGACGAGTTGGCCTGGGACCTGGAGCGGGAGCGCCTCGGTCTCCCCCCTCGGATAAGGGTGGTCGAGGTCGAGCTGCGGAGCTTCGACATTGGCGACCCGGCCCTCGACGATCGCTCGGGTCGCGAGGCCTGGGAGGCGGCGATCCAAGAAGCCACGCGCCGCCCCTTCGCGCCTTGGCTCCTCTGCGACTGGAGCCGAATCAGCACCTTCGAGAGCACGGCCTTGGTCGACTTCCTCGAGGCGCACCGGCGCCTGGAGCCGCTGGGCGGCGGCGTCGTGCTCTGCGCGATCCCTGAACCGGTGTGGGGCGTGTTCCAACTCGTGGGGCACGAGGAGCTCCTGCCCGTCAGCCCTTCGGTCGCCGACTGTCTCCGCGAGCGAGGCTGGACCCGGCGCGGTCGCTCGCTCTCGATCGAGCTCCGCTCGATTCTGTAGGCGAATCTGCTCTCATGCCCCTCACCAAGGAGACGTCATGCCGACTCGCCCCCGCGTCCTCTTCGCCTTCGCCCTCGCCGCGGCCCTCGTGTTGACGGCCTACCCCGCGCGCTCGCAGGACAAGAAGAAGAAGCTCCAGCACTTCGCGTTGATCTACTCCCACGGACCCAAATGGGCCAAGGGCTCGGCCCTCTACGAGCAGCCGCAGCTCCGCGAGCACGCCGACTTCCACCGCGGTCTAGCCAAGGAGGGCAAGCTCCTCTTCCAAGGGCCCTTCCTCGACGATAGCGGCGCCCTGGCCGTGATCGAGGTCGAGACGCGGACCGAAGCCATGGCGATCGCCGCCAGCGACCCCCTCGTCAAGAACGGAGTGTTCAAGGTCGAGCTCAAGCACTGGCTCAAGGCCGTCGAGCGAAAGCCCGCCAAGTAGACTCTGCCGACTTACGGAGATCCGCATGAGACAGCTCGCAGCGTCCACCCTCCTCCCCTTGGCTCTCTGTGGGGTCCTCTTGCCGAGCCAGGCCGCCTCGGGTGGTGAGGGTCAGGTGGCCCCAGTCGTCACAGCCACCCGGGTCACGCTTCGTGAGGTCCGGGCGCCAGGGTCTGCGCCCCTCCATTTGCCGGGTCCACTCGTGGAGAGGCTCCTGGTCGACTACGAACTGAGGGGCGGGACCTACTCCCAGCCTCCCCTGATTCCAGGCTCGCAGGCCTTCTTGCGGAGCTATCTCCAGGAGTGGGGTCCAACAGGGACCTTCTCGAGTGAGGTCAGCTTGACAGGAGAGGTCAAGCTGCTCGGGACTCCGCGCTTGATCCGGGGCCACTCGAGGATCCGCATGAAGGCAGGCGAAGTCGTCGCCTGCACGGTGAACTCCAGCATGAAGGCGCTCCCTGTCGAGGCAGCGGGTGGCGGATTCCGCTGGCGGGTCAGCTATCGGATCGTGGTCAACGATCACCCCTATCGGGTCGAGATCGACGCTACGGTCCAGCCTTCGCAGACCAAGAAGGGCCACCTGGACCTGGTCGCCCATTTCACCGGACCCTTCCGCGATCCGGCGAAGAAGCCGGCGAAGTAGGTCCGCGCCTACTTCGCCAGCTCCTGCCAGAGGTCGCGCAAGAGAGGCGCGACCTGGGCCACGACCTCGCCCACGGTCTGGGGAACCGTCCCCCGGTGACGAGCTCCGCGCAGCCGACGCCACTTGCGACGGCTGCGGCGGCTCTGGCCGAAGTGGCCGTCGCGGAGCCACTCCAGCAGCTCCAGCTCTCCAGCCCGACTCTCGTGGGCGAGTCGGATCGCGCGCACGAGGTCCTCGCGCGCTAGCTCGCAGCGCTCGAGGAGCAGGGACAGGTCGTGGAGGTCCTTGGCTCGCCAGGTCCCGACCCCTCGCTCATAGAGGCTGTGGAGTTTCCAGCCGACCAGGGTCTCGGGGCGACAGCTCAGGACGCGCGGGGCGAGCTCGGGGGTCAGGGCCGGGAGGGTCGTCCAGGTCGGGGGCGGGTCCATGGGGTCGCCGCAGCCGAGGTCGACCTGGAGCGGGAAAGCTTCGCCCTCCAGCCACCCCGTGATCTCGGCCCGGAGACCGGGGTTCGGGGTGTTGTCCCAGGTCACGTAGGTCACCCCGAGCTCGAACTCCAGGCGGTCCGGGGAGGGCGCCGCGCACACCTCGCGCAGGGAGCGCCGCGCCCGCTCGGCCTCGAAGGGCCAGGTCGCGAGGAGGTCGAGGTCCTCCGCCGGGCGCTGGGGTCCGACCCAGGCTCGGAGCAGGACCCCGCCCCGGAGGACGAGGTCTTCGCGCTCGAGGTTGGCGATCCGCCGCAGGAGGCCTTCGAAGCCGTGCATGCGCCGGGCCTCCTCGAAGGAGCTCCCTTCGCGAGCCGCGCGGAGGTGGAGGAGGTCGTTGAGCGCGCTCCTCACGAGGCCCACCCGGCGTCGAGCTCGACGCCCGTGTCCAGGAGGGCGAACTCGATCGTGCCGGGCGTGACCTGAAAGCCCGCTCCCGTCAACGAGTGACAGAGCTGGGTGTGGCGCGCGGCGGCCTCACGCTTGCCGACCTCCCGCAGCCGGAGGGTCACGAAGCGCTGGGTCGCGCCCTCGGCCAGGGTCCGGCGCGGATTTCGCGAGACGTGGCCCTCGCCTTCGGCGCAGAAGCGCTCCAAGCGCTCCGCCTCCGCGGGGTCCGGGAGGTGCACCTTGAGGTGGAACTCGAAGTAGCGGGCCGGCCCCCACACGAGGTCGGCGGCCCGCTCGGGCAGGTAAGGGCTCGAGCGCCCGACGGCCTCGAGCTTGATCCGCGTGACCGGAAGGCCCCGCGCCTCGAGCTGACGCGCGAGGGCCGCCACGCGGGCCTTGGCCTCGGCCAAGGTCCCGTGGAGGAAGAGGCTCGCCATGGGCTGGAGCGGCGCCGCAGCGCCGGGGGCCTCGATCAGGAGGGGCTCCAGGCCCAGCTCCCCGCAGACTCCCTCGAAGGAACCTGCCCAGCTGCTCGCGTCGCCGGCGATCGCTAGCGGAACGGTCAGGTGGGCTTCAAAGGTCCCTGTGAGGGGTTGCGGAGGGTCGATCATGGGAGTGGCCTCGAGCGGCGGTCAGGGGTGGGCGCCAGTTCCAGAGGGCGGGGAGCCCGGTGCGCTCGGGCAGGAGGCAGCCGTCCTCCTTCTCCGCGCGCACGAACTTGGCGACCCACTCGACGCGGCGACGCCCCCCTCGGTGTCGCTCGACGCGCCACACGCACCCCTCGGCCGGGTCGAGGGCGCCGTGGTGGCCCCGCGCGCCGAGGAGCGCGTCGGCCGCAGCCAGCGAGAGCGGCCCCCCGCAGTGGAGGAGGGCCGGCGTCGCGAAGCCCTCGGCCTCCAGGCGCGCTCGCTTGGGGTCGTGGGTTAGGCGCTCGCCGTCGGCGTCGAAGAGGTCGAAGGCGACGAAGGGCTCGTGAGGGAGGGCGTAGCGCGTCCCGTGGACCAGAGCCAGCCACTCGCCCACGACCCGCTCGCCAGGCGCCAGGAGGCGCGAGAAGCGCGCGCTCTGCGTGGCGACCCAGGCCGCCCACAGCCGCCGGCCCTCGTTTCGCGAGCGGAGCGCGAGGTCACCCCGGCGGCCCAGGGCCACGACACGGTCTCCGATTCGGGCCGCGGCGACGCAGGACCCGTCCAGCTTCTCCTCCACGAACACCTCCCGCTCGGGCGAGGTTTCGCTCAGTCCCCAGCGGGCTTGATCGAGGGCGAGGTGTCGGTCAGCGGGGCCCGTGCGCGAGCCCGGCAGGTGCGGGATCGAGCCATAGGCGGGGCCGCCCAAAGGACGTGTGGGGATCGACATGGAACCTCCTGGGTCAAGGAGGGACTCCGCGCCGCCTGCGCCGTGTCAGAGCTAGAGCGCACCCACCGCGCGCAAGGTCGCGGCCAGCTGAGCGACGCTCAGGGGGCCCCCGCGGATCGTGAACTTGGGCTCGAGGGACTCTCCCTCGCAGATCGCGGTGTAGCTCCCATTGTCTCGGATCGAGTAGGCGGTCTCGATTCCGTCGCCCTCGCAGAGCGCGAGGTGGGACTGATTGTCACGCAGGACGTAGTAGGCCTCGTGGGCGTCGCCCTGGCAGATCGCCTGGTAGGCCTGGTTGTCGCGGACGGTCAGGGCTGCCTCGTAGGTCTCCCCTGGACACACGTATTTGCCGTCGCGGACGCAGAGCGCGACCTCGTAGCCCTCGCCCTTGTAGAGGTAGGTCGCGTCCCTCCAGGTGAAGAGGGTCTCGTCACCGGCTGTGATCGAAGTGCTGGCCATGCTGGCTCCTGGGGTTACTTGGTGAGCTTCGTGCGGGGGATCAGGTGGTCGGGACGGGGGCGGTGGCGCCGCTGAAAGTCGCCAAAGAGCTGGAGCGCGTCCGCTCGGAGGTGATCTCGCTCGATCTCGATCCGTCGTGTGGAGACATAGGTCGAGTCGTGATTCGTGAGCAGGGTTCCGCCGAGGCTGGACTTGTGAACCTGGACCCAGGACCGGGTCGTCCGATCCCAGACCAGCTTCTTGACCTCTTCCCAGGTCCCGCTGAGGTGGACGCTGAGGACTGCCTCCCCGTGGGTCCGCCCTCGGGCGGCCTCGGTCGCGAAGGCCTTGAGCTTGGCTTTGTCCGGGCCGCGGTAGTCGTCAGGCGGCGCCTTCTGGCTGGCCAGGATCTCCACGCGCGCCTCACGCACGATCTCGCGATAGCCAGCGAGGGCCCCGTCAGCGGCGGCCTGAAGCTTGGCCAGGGCCGTCGGTTGGAGTCGGATCAAGTAGGCCTGGGTCCGCACGATCTGCTGCTCGAGCTGACTGCACTTGCTGGTCCGGTCCATGAGGGAGTAGGCGAGGGGGAAGGGGCGCTTAGCCGCGCGGGCTTGGTCGCGCAGCGCGAGGACCTTGCCTGCCTCGGAGTCGAGCTCTTGGCCCAGCTTGGCGAGGGCCTCGCTGCCCTTGGCGCGGGCTTGCCCCATGGCCTGCTGGCATGCCTTCAGCCGCGCCTTAGCCGCCTGGACGCTCCCAAGCATGCTCCGGCCCTCTCGGCCGAAGGCCTCGTAGCGCGCTTGGAGGGCGTCCAGCCGAGCCTCGACCTGGGGGAGAGCGTCCATGAGGGCGACGGTCTCCTGGAAGTCTTCGTCCGAGAGGCTGCGAAAGCTCCGGTCGCTGAGCTGGAAGCGATAGGCCTCGTAGGCTTGAAGTCCATAGAGGACGGCTTGGTCGGCCTTGTGCGCCGGGCTCTGGACGTGCCCCTGCCAGGCCTGGGACTTGGCGGCGCTGTCTTCCGTCTGGCCTTTGGCCTCGGCCACGACCTTGGCCAGGCGGGCTCGAAGCCCTGCCAGGCGGTCCTGCTGAGCTTTGACCTCGGGGCACGCGGGGAGCGCCCCGAGGCCTGCGCTGGCGTCGCGAAAGCGCTTCTCTTGCTGGCTGCTCTTGCGCGCGACCGCGTCCGCGAAGGCTGGAGTCCCGCGCGTGCGGGAGCTCTCGAGGCTGGCCACAGCCTTCTCGATCTGACCGACCTTGCGCACGATCTTGCTGAGCTGGCGCGCCTGCTTCTTGTCTAGAGCGCCGTCCGCTTCAGCGAGCGCGGCGCTCGCGACCACGGCCCAGGTGACCGCAGCCCCCATAACTGCTAAGCGAGTCTTCATTCTTGCCCCTCTCTCGAGCCCGTCGCGGACTAGAGGGAGATAGGGGCCTCAGAGAGGCTTGGACAGAAGTCGACCTAACTCACTTGAGGGGGAGTCCTTAGCCGGGGCTGGTGCCGCTGCTCATGTGCTCGCTCAGCCCCGGTTTGATTGATCCCAAGGTGACCTTCGCTTGCTCGTCTCGCGAGGAGTCGCTATCTCGTGGGGGTGAGTTTCGCCGAGCGACAGACTTGGGAACCGAAGCGGTGGGTCAAGCCCAACGGGCAGTGGCTCACATACTGGGCCTGTTGCTCGGTTCCGACCTTCTTCGTCGTGATCATTCCGCGCAGGTTTAGCACTGGGGTCATGGCGGCCATAGGCGCGTATGTGTTCCTCGTCCTCATGGTCGAGCTGGTGCGCCGGGAGCAAGCGCCGAACGAGGTCACACTGGACGGCGACGCTTTCCGGGCGATCGCCCACGGCGAGGAGACTCTCGTTCCCGCGGAGGAGGTGAGGAAGGTCGAGCTCTTGCCTAGGGGAGTTCGGATCGCGTTCAAAGCGACCCGGCCGGTCTTCGTGCCTGGACTGGATCAAGAGCAAGCTGAGGAGATCGGCCGAGCCCTGCAGCTCTCTCCGACAGGCCCTCTCCCTGGGCCCGAGTCGCCGAGGTCCGCGCTGATCCGTGAAGGCGTCGCGACCGTCGCGGAGTCCCTCGGCGTTCGGCTTGCCCCAGGACTGCCGACGAGCGCAGCTCTCTTGGTGGACGAGGCCCGGGGGCGGCGCGGCTTCTCGCGCCTCGAGATCGCGGGTTGGGTGCTCTGCGTCGGCTGTGTCCTCTTAGTCGGAGGGATCGCCTTCGCCAAGCAGGGGGCCATAGACTTGGACCGACTGCCCTCAGCCTCGGTAGCGGCCGGGATCGCGGCGCTTCTGATCGGGACTGTGACGGGTGTGTTTCAGCCGGCGCGACCGCACCGAGTTGTCGTCTACGACGATCGGGTCTGTGTGGACTATCAGGATCGCGTCCTCGAGATTCCAGCCAAGGACATAACGAGGGTCACTCAGGGGCCTGAGGGCGTGCGGATAGCGACCACGGATCGGAGGCCGCTCGTGCTGCCTGGCTTGGCTCCTGACTTCGCGATCCAGATCGAAGCAGCGCTCAAGGGGCACTTGGGAGGCTAGAGCGTCGCCTCCGGGCGAATGTTCCGACTAGCGGTTCAAGGCAGCCCGGATCCGCTCCGCCAAGAAGCTGAGCCGCCGGCGCGGGGTGTCGTTGCCGATCGCGATCTCGAGGGCGCGTCGCTGGCCGACGATTACGGCCAGCTTGCGGGCGCGGGTCAGGCCGGTGTAGAGGAGGTTGCGCTGGAGCATGACGAAGTGCTCGGTCAGGAGGGGGAGGATCACGGCGGGATACTCCGAGCCCTGGGCCTTGTGGACCGTGGCGCAGTAGGCCAGGGCGATCCGGCTCCGCTCGCCGCGGGTCACGAGGACCCGCTTGCCTGCGAAGTCGACGACGACCCCTCCCCCGTTGGGCTCGGCCTCGAGGACCCGGCCGATCTCGCCGTTGAAGACCTCGTGCTCGTAGTCGTTCTTGAGCTGCATGACCTTGTCGCCTGCGCTCAGCTCGGGGCGGCCGCGGAGGTCGTCTTCGCCGGGGCTCCCGAGGATCGCGGTCTTGAGCGCGCGGTTCAGCTCCTCGGTCCCGCAGGTCCCGCGGTGCATGGGCGCGAGCACCATGACGTCTTCGACGGGGTCTAGGCCGAAGGCCTCGGGGATCCGCTCGGTGACCAGGCGCACGACCATTTTTCGCGTGGCTTCAGGGGTGCTCTGCTCGACGAAGAAGAAGTCGGTCTCGCCCGGCTCGCCGCGGGTCAGGTCGGGGAGCTGGCCTCGGTTGATCGCGTGGGCCGCGGTCACGATCCGCGAGGCCGAGGACTGGCGGAACACCTCGCGCAGGTAGACCACCCGCGCGGCGTCGCTCGCGATCAGGTCCGAGAGGACGTTGCCGGCTCCGACCGAGGGCAGCTGGTCGACGTCGCCGATCAGGACCAGGGAGCAGCCCGGCGGGAGGGCGCGCAGGAGCGCGTTGTAGAGCCGGAGGTCGACCATGCTGGCTTCGTCGACGACGACCAGGTCGACCTCGAGGGGGTTCTCGGCGTTGCGCGTGAAGCCGCCGGTGGGCTCCCACTCCAGGAGCCGGTGGAGGGTGCTGGCCGAGACCCCCGTCGCCTCCTCCAGGCGCTTGGAGGCGCGGCCCGTAGGTGCGGCCAGGGAGAAGGTCACGGCGCGGAGCTGGAGGACCTCGACCAAGGTCTTGACGACCGTCGTCTTGCCGACGCCGGGCCCACCCGTGATCACGGTCAGGGGAGAGGTCAGGGCGGCTTCGATCGCCCCGCGTTGGGCCTCGGTCAAGGAGTCGTCGACGCCTGCCAGGGCTTGGACGGGGTCGCAGGCAGGAAGTCTCCGGGGGACACCTCCCGCGACCAGGGCCGCGCTCATGCGGGCCGCGCCGCGCTCGGCTCGGAGGAGGCGCGGGAGGTAGACGACCTCCTCGTCGAGGGGGCGATCGAGCTCGAGGGCCAGGTCGTCCCGGGCCGCGTCGAGGGCCGGCTCCAGGAGCTGGGGGGCGGCGCCCAGGGCTTGGGCGGCTTGCTCCAGGAGGGCCTCGACGGGGATCGCCGTGCTGCCTTGGCTGAGGGCCTGCTCGGCGACGTGGAGCAGGCCCGCCCGGAGGCGGCGCGAGTCGTCGCGGGCGAAGCCGAGGGCGAGGGCGAGGCGGTCTGCGGTCAGGAAGCCCGCGCCCTCGACCTCGCGGGCCAGGACGAAGGGGTCCTCCTCGAGGATCCCGCGGGCCTCGGCGCCGAAGCGAGTGAAGACCCGCTGAGCCATGACGGGGCCGATCCCGTGGCCGCGGAGGAAGAGCATGACGTCGCGGCTGGCGTGCTGCTTGGCCCAGCTGGCGGCGATTCGCTCGGCCTTCACGGCGCCGATCCCCTTGACCTCTTGGAGGCGCTCGGCGCCCTCGCCTAGGGCGACTAGGGTCTCGGTCCCGAAGGTGTCCACGAGGCGCTTGGCGAGCTCGGGGCCGACGCCCTCAATCGAGCCTGAGCCGAGGTAGCGCTCGATCGCCTCGACCGAGTCCGGCGGGCGGTGGTAGCAGGTGTGGGCCTTGAACTGCTTGCCGTGGCGCGGGTCTTCGATCCACTCGCCCTTGGCCTCGACCCGCTCGCCGGGTTGGACGGGCGGGAGGGGTCCAGTGAGGGTCGTGCCGAAGCCGCCCTCGGTCGTGATTCGCACGACGGCGAAGGTCCCCTGCGCGTTGCGGAAGATCTCGCGGGTGACGGTCCCGCTCAGGGACTCGTCGGTCTCGGGCCCAAAGAGGCCCTCGCTCACCCGCGCGCGCTCCCTGCCATTGCCTTGCCTCCCTTGGTGACCTTCTTCTTGGCCGCCTTCTTCTTAGCAACCTTCTTCTTGGTCGGGGGCTTCTTGGTGACAGCCTTCTTGGTCGTCTTCTTCTTAGCAACCTTCTTGGCCGTCTTCTTGGCGGCGGCCTTCTTGGTCGTTTTCTTCTTGGTGGCGGCCTTCACGGTCGTCTTCTTCTTAGCGGCGGCCTTCTCGCTCAGCGCCTTCTTCCTGGTGGCTTTGACGACGGCCTCTTCCTTCTTGCGGACTCGCTTGGCCGCGTTGCGAGCCTTCTTCTTGACCGCGCGCTCGGCCTCGATCGTGGCCGCGCGCTTGGCCTCGCGAGCGTCGCGGGCTGCGGCGGCGTTCGCGCGCGAGCCTCGACTGAGGCTCGGGAGGAGGGGGATCAAGAAGCGCCCGGTGTGGGACTCCTCGCAGCTCGCCACGACCTCGGGGGTGCCCGCGGCCACGAGCTTCCCGCCGCCGTCGCCGCCCTCGGGGCCAATGTCGATCACCCAGTCGGCGGTCTTGACGATGTCTAGGTTGTGCTCGATCACCACGACCGTGTTGCCGGCCTCCACGAGGCGGTCGAGGACCTGGAGGAGCTTCTTTATGTCGTGGAAGTGGAGGCCCGTGGAGGGCTCGTCGAGGACGTAGAGGGTCCGGCCCGTCGAGCGCTTGCCCAGCTCGCGGGCCAGCTTGACCCGCTGAGCCTCACCGCCCGAGAGCGTCGGTGAGGGCTGGCCGAGGGACACGTAGCCGAGCCCGACGTCGAGGAGGGTCTGGAGGTAGCGCATGATCTTGGGGTGATTGCGGAAGAGCTCGTGGGCCTCGGAGATGCTCATGTCCAAGACGTCAGCGATCGTCTTGCCCTGATAGGTGACTCGGAGCGTCGCCTCGTTGAAGCGCTTCCCGAGGCACTCCTCGCAGGTCACATACACGTCCGCCAGGAAGTGCATTTCGATCTGACGGACGCCGGAGCCTTGGCAGCCCTCGCAGCGTCCTCCCTTGACGTTGAACGAGAAGCGCCCCTTCTTGAATCCGTAGACCTTGGACTCGGGGAGCCCGGCGTAGAAGTCACGGATCAGGTCGAAGAGCTTGACGTAGGTCGCGGGGTTGCTGCGCGGAGTCCGGCCAATGGGCTGCTGGTCGATCGCGATCACCTTGTCAATTGTGCCCGTGCCCTCGAGGCGATCGTGCTCGCCGACCTGGACCGTCGCCGCTGAGAGCTCGCGGCTCAGGGCGGGGAGGAGGATCTGGTTCACGAGGCTCGACTTGCCCGCGCCCGAGACGCCGGTCACGCAGGTCATGAGGCCGAGGGGGAACTCGACGTCGATCCCCTTGAGGTTGTTGGCGGCGGCGCCCACGACCCGCAGGGCCCGCTCGGGGTCCGGCTCGCGGCGCTCCTCGGGGACCTCGATCTCCAGCTCGCCGGTCATGTATTTGCCGGTCAGGCTGTTGGGGTTCTTGGCCAGGTCCTCGGGCGTGCCGGCGGCGGTCACCTCGCCGCCGTGGCGCCCGGCCCCGGGGCCGAAGTCGATCACCCAGTCGGCGCGCTCGATGGTGTCGCGGTCGTGCTCGACGACCACGATCGAGTTGCCTTTGTCTCGGAGGTGCTCGAGGGTCGAGATCAGCTTGGCGGCGTCGCGGGAGTGGAGCCCGATCGAGGGCTCGTCCAAGACGTAGACCACGCCCGAGAGCTCGCTCCCGATCTGGCTCGCGAGCTGGATTCGCTGGGACTCGCCCCCCGAGAGCGAGGGGCCTGGGCGGCTGAGCGAGAGGTAGTCCAAGCCCACGTCTTCGAGGAACTTGAGCCGGCCGCGGATCTCCTTGAGGAGCTCGCCCGCGATCTTTTGGTCGGCGCCGGCGAAGTCGTTTCGCAGCCCGTCGACCCAGCCCGCAGCGTCCGCCACGGACCATTCGCAGACGGTGCTGATCGCCTCGTCGCCGACGCGGACCGCCATGCTCTCGGGGCGGAGGCGCCCGCCGTCGCAGCTCGGGCAGGAGCGGTAGGCGTGGAACTGGGCGTAGTAGCCCTGGCGCTCTTCGCTGCGGGTCTCGAGGAGCCGCCGCTTCATTTGCGGGAGGACGCCCTCCCAGCGCGTGTTGTAGACCCGGCCTCGCTTCCAGCGGACCTTGAGGCGCTGCCCCTTGGGGAGACCCGAGAGAATGATCTCCTGCTGGGTCTTGGTCAGGTCCTTCCAGGGCGTCTCGAGGTCGAACTCGATCTGCTCCGAGAGTCCTCGCACGACGCAGGCCGTCCAGCCCTTGCCCTTGGCGACCGAGTCCTTGGGCCACACGACCACCGCGCCCTCGATCACCGACTTGCTCGGGTCGGGGACGATCAGGCGCCGGTCCATGTCGAGGGTGTGGCCGAGGCCGTTGCAGCCGTTGCAGAGGCCTTGGGGCGAGTTGAAGGAGAAGGACTGCGGGGTCAGGTCTGGGAAGGAGATCCCGCAGGGCTCGCAGGCCAGGCGCTCGCTGAAGATCAGCTCCTCGCCCGAGTCGGGGAGGAGGAGGGTCAGGCGGCGGTCAGCCAGGGCCAGGGCGGTCTCGACGGAGTCCGTCACGCGCGCGGTCTGGCCCTCACGGATCACGAGCCGGTCGACGACGGCCTCGAGGGTGTTCTTCTTCTTCTTGTCGAGCTTGGCCAGCCCGTCGAGGGGCATTAGCTCGCCGTTGAGGCGGACCCGCGCCAGGCCCTGCTTGCGGAGGAGGGCCAGCTCGTCCTTGAACTCGCCCTTCCGGTTCACGATCCGCGGCGCGAGGACGATCGCCTTGGTCCGCTCGGGGAGGCCCTCGATCCGCTTCACGATCTGCTGGGCGGTCTGCGACTTGACCTCGGCTCCGCACTCGTGGCAGAGCTGCTGGCCCAGGCGGGCGTAGAGGACGCGCAGGTAGTCGTGGATCTCGGTGATCGTGCCAACCGTCGAGCGCGGGTTGACCGAGGCGGCCTTCTGCTCGACGGCGATCGAGGGCGAGAGCCCGCTGATCTTGTCGTACTTGGGCTTCTCCTTTTGGCCGAGGAACTGGCGCGCGTAGGCCGAGAGGCTCTCGACGAAGCGGCGGCGGCCCTCGGCGTAGATCGTGTCGATCGCGAGCGAGGACTTGCCCGAGCCCGAAGGACCGGTGAACACGACGAGCTGCTTCTTGGGGACCTTGACGGTGATCCCCTTCAAGTTGTGCTCTCGGGCCCCGGTCACGAGGATCTGGTCGGGTTCCACGGTTGCTCCCTCAGCGGAATGGTCCCGCGCGCTGCTTGCGGGGGCCCGAACCTAGCACGAAATTCCGGCCGTCCCCGAGCGAGGGGAGAGCGGAGCCTAGCGACGAACAGGATCCGCGTCTGAGGGTCGGCCCGGGGCCCTAAGCCGACCAGCCATGGGTGGGCTAGGGGCGGAGCCTAGCGGCAAGGCAGAGTCGCCTTGAGGGCTCAGGGCTGGGATCGGGCTTGGTAGGGTGACCCCATGTCGCTTCCGGTCCAACTCGACGAATACGCTACGGCTCACCCCACGGGTGAGCCCTCGGTGTTTATTGAGCGCCACCCCGAGCCCGCTCTCCACGTCGGCGGCTTGCCCTCCTTCCAGCGCTTGCCCTCGGCCACGAGCGAGTTCACGACCCAGTTCGCTGAGCCTGGCTCCGGCGGCCCGGGGGCCCCGACTGAGCACGAGGGGGGCCTCCTGCGCCTCATGAAGGACGGCGGCGGGAGCGGGGGCGCCATGATCACGCTCGGGCGCACCAACAACAACGACCTCGTCTTGCCCGACGAGCGCGTCTCGAAGTTCCACGGCTACTTTCAGCGGATCGGCGAGGGCTGGACCTTCACCGACGCCGGCTCGACCAACGGGACCTGCATTGACGGGAGCCCGATCGTCCCCATGCGACCTTATCCCCTGGACGCCGGGAGCACTCTCTTGCTCTCGAGCGAGGTGACCTTGGTGTTCCTCTTCCCGGGGCAGGTCTTGCGGCTCCTCCGCGACCGGACCAGCTGACTCGACCTACCCGGTAGGCCCGCGCTCAGGGTCACAAGGAAAGGGCTGGCGGAGATCCAGGGGCTCGAGAGGGAAGCTGCGCGCGAAGCTCAGCTCCTCCGCGAGCTCGAGCTCCACGCCCTCGGGACGGATCGAGCGCGTCCCCTGGCGGAGCCGCTCGATCAGGCGAGTGTCGCGGGCCTGAACGAACTCCAGGCTCAAGATCCGGCTGGGAGCGAGCTCGAAGAGCCAGCGCCCGGCGGCGTCGATCACCCAGCGGTGCTCGTCCCAGTCCCCTCGCCGAAGCTCGCGGAGCGCGCTCGCGAGGGACTGAGCCTCGAGCGACGCGTCCTCGAGCGACGTAGACCCCGGCGCGCCAACCAGGAAGCACATCCGTCGCAGCGGGATCGCCTCCTGCAGGACCTCGCTCAGGCCTTCCCAGCCGAGGCGGCGTTGGGACCAGCGCTTGGAGAAGGAGCGCCGCGACCAGTCCACTCCCCCCGTAGGAAGAAAGGTCAGCTCCTCTTGGATCAGCGACCACACCTCGTCGTTGCGCATGGCACCACCCTGTCCCGAAGGCGCGCCCTCGCCAAGGGCAAACGCACCGGCGCCAGCGCGCCGAGCCGAAGCGATCCCCCTCGCCCAGCGGAGCTCCCCAATCCCGAACCCCCGCGACCTAGCCACCCGACCCCGCGAGTTCCCTCTCTGGAGCGCCCTCGAATCTCGCGAGACGGCCTCCGTGCCCTCCGTGGATCTCCGTGCCCTCTGTGATTCAAAGAGCGCAGCCCACAACCCGCTCAACCTCTCAGTCCACGGCATTCGAGAGACCGAGCGATCGGCCTCCTCGACCCGCCCCGCCCAGCGGAGCTCCCCAATCCCGAACCCCCGCGACCTACCCACCCGACCCCGCGAGTTCCCTCTCTGGAGCGCCCTCAAATCTCGCGAGACGGCCTCCGTGCCCTCCGTGGATCTCCGTGCCCTCTGTGATTCAAAGAGCGCAGCCCACAACCCGCTCAACCTCTCAGTCCACGGCATTCGAGAGACCGATCGACCGGCCTCCTCGATCCGCCTCGCCCAGCGGAACTCCCCAATCCCGAACCCGACGACTCACCCACCCGACCCCGCCGCTTCCAACTCTGGAGCGCCAGGTCCCGTCAATTCGCTCTTCGCGAGCTCCCCGGACCTGCGACTCAAAAGAGCGCAGCCCACAACCCGTTCCGCGAGAACCTAGGCACATGCAGCGAGGTGCGCGCTCTGCACCCAAGTCTCAGAGCGCGACCGACCTCAGGTAGTCTGGTGCGACCTCACGCGCCCCGCGCGAGGCAGCCGCTGGATCTCGACTTGGAACTGACCGTCCACTCTTACGCCTCGCTCTCACCTGTCGAGATCCTGACCGAGACCGACAGCGGCGACCTCCAGATCGACGAGCTCCCCCCAGATCCTTGGCCCGAGGCCTACTCCTGCCGGCTCTGGCGCCGCGGCCAGAGCGCGCGCGGCGTGTCCCTGACCCGGAGCGGGGACACCTTCTCGGTCTCCTTCTTGCCCTTCTGCGATCGCCTGGACTGGCAGCTGGGCCTGGAGGCTGCGCGGGCCCTCGCGACCCTGGCTGGGGCCGAGATCCGGCGCGGCGACGAGACCCTGACCTACGAGGCGCTCTGCGAGAGCGCCGACGCCGACTGGGAAGCGGACCTTGTGTCCTCCATGGACGCGCTGCGGAAGTTCGTCGGCGTCGAGGGGACGGCGACCTTGCGCGGCTTCTTGCGTGACGCTTACGTCGGCCCGCGGACCCTGGGGGCAGCGGGCGGGGGCCTCGAGGGAGCTCGCGCTCTGATCGAGGTCTTGCGGAAGGTGCAGTTCGCCGACGACGATTATCACTTCCCCGAGTCGTCCTTGACCCCGCCGGACGAAGACCCGAGCGAGGTCCGAATGGCGGCGCTGGGGCCCGAGGTCGCTTACCTCCTCCCGAGCCTGACGCGAATCCTGCTCAAGACGAGCGAGCACGCCCTGGTCGTGACCCCGCGCCTGATCTACGCGCTCCTGGGCGACTGGGTCGAACTCCTCGACGAGGACCAGGCCTACCTGGCTCCTCTGTCCGCGGAGCGCTACGCCGCGCTCTGCGCGGCCTGCTTGGCGGCGCACACCGGCGAGCCTGGTGAGGACGACGAAGAGGGCGTCGTCCAAGTCGAGTGCGAGGAGGACCCGGCCCCGATCAGCGGCGACTGGGGCCCGATCCCCGCCCGAGAGCCCCTGGGGGTCGTGGCCCAGGCCGACCAGGCCGTGCGCGCGCTCGAGGCCCGCGTCGGCCTCTCGAGCGCTGGCGAGACGCTCCTGGAGTTCGGCCTCGCCATTGAGCGGCGCGCCGACCTCGTGGCCGAAGGAGACCCCGAGGCCTCGCTGCCCGACTACACCGAGGCGATCCGCCAGCTGGCCAAGGCCACTAGCGAGTTCTCGCCGGCCCGAGCTCGCCTGGGCGTGGCCTACGCCAAGCGCGCCGACGCCGAGCTTCGGCTCGAGAAGATCGGCGACGCGCGCTCGGACTTCGCCCGCGCGGCCGAGGTCCTCCTGCGCTCGGCGCGGACTGAGGAGGGCGCCGCCCACGCGCTGCTGGTCGTGACCAAGCAGCGCGTCGACACCGCCCTCTCCCTCGGGGAGACCGCCGCTGCCCTCAGCGCCCTGGAAGGGGTCGTGGGCCTCGGGACCGCCGTCCTGAGCGAAGAGCAACTCGCCCTGGCCTTGACCCTCCGGGGGCAAGCGTCCTCCGCCGACGATCCGGCCAGCGCCCTCAAGGACCTCCTGGCTGCGGCAAAGCTCCTCGACGCCCTCGACGACTTCGACTTGGGGACGCCCTTCGAGCTCTCTTGGCTCGCGGAGCGGCTCCTGAAGGGGATCGGGATCGACCTCAGCGAGGACGAGCGGACGCAGCTGGTGCAGGTGTCCTCGCGCTCGGTCCTCCGCCTGGCGGCCATGGGGTGGATCCCCTTGCGCCAGCTGGTTCAGACCTGCGCGGGCTGGATCCTGACCCTGGGCGTCAACGGTCGCCACCACGAGGGCCTCGAGCTGGCGGCCAAGACGCGCCAGATCCTGACGGCCGCCGTCGCGCAGGCCGAGGACGCTTCCTCCAAGGCTGACCTCGAGGTCGGCCTGGCGCGGATCCGGGCTGAGGAGGCTGGGGTCTACAACAGCCTGGGCCACGCGGCCGAGGCCCGGGCCGCGGCGCTCGAGGCCCTGACCTTGAGCGGCGGCAACGACCCTGAGCTTCAAGCCGAGATCGAGCTCAGCTGCGTCGAGGTCTACCTGGAGGCCCTCGACCCCGACGCGGCCCTAGCGCTCCTGGACGGCGTCGCCAAGGGACCTATGTCCGAGGCCCACGAGGGGCAGGTCGCGCACTTCCGCGCCAAGGCCCTGGCGCTCCTCGATAACCGCGAGGCGGCCTTGGCGGCCTTCGAAGAGCTCCTGAGCTACGCCGGGGACCTCGGGCACCCGACCCTGGTCGAGGGAGCCACGGCCACGACTCGGCTCGGGATCGGTCAGGTCTACCTCGCCCAAGGTCGCCTGGAGGAGGCCAAGGCCGTCCTGGAGGAGGCCCTCCCCGTCCTCGAACGACACATGCTCTTGGACGGGATTCAGCTCGGCGAGTCCATGGCGCTGGAGGGCTACACCGCCCTCGGCGAGGCTCGGGCCCAGCTCGGGGACCGGAGCGGAGCAGAGGACGCCTGGCGAGCCTGTGTTCGGATCGCCCAGCGGAGCCGCGACTCGGGGGCGGATCAGCGGGTCAGCGACGCCGAGCTGGCGGCTGCCCGCGCGCGCTGCGCTGAGGACCAGGCCACGCGGACCGAGCACTTCGCCGCCGCCCGCGGCTTGCTCCGGGTCCCCGACGACGCCCTGCGCTTGGCGCGGATCGTCCAGGGCCAGGCCGAGCTCCAGCCCGAGAGCGCGGAGGCCGCCGAGGCTTGCGAGGCCGCCCTGGCTGCCCTCAGCGAGCCCCTCGTCGAGCCGACGCCGCACGTCCTGCGGATCGCGAGCGCCCTCTGTCAGGCCGCCGCGACTCAGCCCCTCAGCCCTGCGGGCTTGGGGCTCTTGAGCCAAGTCCAAGAGCAGATCCAGGCCAGGCCGGCCTGAGCGAGGGCCCCAAAGCGCGAGCTGACTGCTAGCCTCCGGCCCCAGAGGAGGCTCGCCATGAACCAGTCCGTCGGATCCCCAGTCACGAAGAAGGACTCCAAGCCTTGCAGCCAGTGCGGCGCGGAGTTGGACACGGGCGCGGTCAAGTGCGGAGTCTGCACCCGAACCCAGGTCGGCGAGGTTCAGTGCCAGAGTTGCGGGCTCTACGTGCGGACGCTCCTCTCTGGGTCGCCGCCTTGCCCTTGCGGGCAGCGGATCACCCTCGACCTGAGCCAGAAGGGAGTCAGCGCCGCCTATGCCCGAGCCCGGGCCAAGGCAGAGAAGGACGGGACGGCGGCACCTCCTCCCGCCAACCGTGAGGAGCAGTTCGCGCGCGCCGAGGCCGCGCTCAAGGTCGAGCTGAGCGGCGAGGCCAGCCTCCAGCTCGAAGAGCTCTTGGCCCCCGGCGAGGACGTGCTCTGCACGGTACGCTTGACGCCGGGCATGCCCCGCAGTCAGCTCGCCCTGACCAACGAGAACGTCTATCTCTTCGCCGCTCTGGGTGCCATGGGCGGCCGCGCCAGCGGGTCCAAGCTGAGCCTCGAGAGCCCCTCTGGCCGTTACGCCGTCCGCGTGATTCCCCTCAGCGAGATCCGCGGCTGCGACATTCAGCCCTCGAGCACGGCGGCCTACGGGCACCTTCAGTTCCTCACGCAGGGCGCGGCGGACGAGGGCAACAAGTTCTTCCTCGACGGGCCCCTGGCCTATCCGACGGCTGTTCACCTCTATCGCAAGATTCGCGAGCTGCAGCGCGGATAAGTCCGCCTGCGACGAGTCGCGTGATGTGATCTCGCGCCTGCCCTCCCCTGAGCCGGCTTCCTCTGGCAACATGCGCCGCTCATGAACGCGCTCCGTCGATACGCCGAGCTGCTGAAGCCCTATCGCGGTCGATACCTCGCGGGCTTCGGCCTGCTCGTGGTCACCAACCTCCTGGTGCTCGCGGTTCCGCTCCTGATCAAGTTCGCGGTCGACAACTTCCAGGCCGTGCTCGAGGGGACCCTCGCCAAGGAAGACGCCTACCTGGCGATCGGCGCCATGGTCGGGGTCGCCCTCGGAATGCTGGTGTTCCGGACCGCGTCTCGGATCGTGATCCTCAACACGGGTCGCCACCTGGGGCGTGACCTCAAGACGCGCCTCTACGACGCGCTCCTGCGGGCCGACCCCTCCTTCTACGCTCGCCACCAGACCGGCGACCTCATGAGTCGCTGCACGAGCGACCTCCAGCTCCTCCAGGCCGTGGGCTCGCCCGGGATCCTCTACACCCTCGAGGGCGCGCTGATCCTGGTCCTGGCGCTGCCGCTCATGTTCAGCGTCTCGCCCATGCTGGCGATCCTGGTCCTGATCCCCTATCCGCTCCTGGCGATCGTGACCATGGTCTCGGCGACCAAGGTCAAGGGCTTCGCGCGGCGGGCCCAAGAGGCCATGGCCGAGCTCACGACGCACCTCCAAGAGACGTTGGAGGGCATGACGGTCGTGAAGGCCTTCACCTTGGAGGACCACCGGGCCGAGCGCTTCGAGGTCGCCAACGACCGCTTCTTGGTCGAGCGCATGAAGGAGGCCGCGACCGCGGGCGGGATCGGGGTCACGGCCACCATCGCGGCCGGGTTCGGGATCTGCGTGATCCTCTACTTCGGCGGCCAGGAGGTCGCCGCGCGACGCCTGAGCTACGGCGACCTGGCCCTCTTCCTGACCCTCAACGCCCAGATCCTGAGGCCCACGATCTACCTGGGTTGGGTTCTGTCCCTCGGCCAGCGCGCCTTGGCGGGCCTGGACCGCGTGGACGAGATCCTGGCCGCGCCGCGCGAGTTCCCCGCCAGCGAGCTCCTCGAAGGACGCGGCGAGCTCCGCGGAGAGCTAGAGGTCGCGGGCTTGAACTTCCGCTACCCCACCGCCGCAGAGGACGCCGAGCGTCGCCTGGCCCTCGAGGACGTCTCCTTCAGCTTGCCTGCCGGCGGGTTCCTAGGAATCACGGGCCGGATCGGCTCGGGCAAGAGCACGCTTCTGCGGACGATCCCGCGCTTCGCCGAGGTGCCCGCGGGGACGGTTCGCATGGACGGGGTCCCCGTCGAGCGCTGGGACCTGAGCGACCTCCGGCGCGGCGTGGGCTACGTGCCCCAGGACGGAGCGGTGTTCTCGCTCAGCCTCGGCGAGAACGTGGCCTATGGACGTCCCGACGCGACGGATCAGGAGATCATGGCCGCGGCCTCGGCGGCCGAGCTGGCCAAGGACCTCGACCAGCTCGAGGACGGGCTCTCGACCATGGTCGGCGAGCGCGGCGTGACCCTCTCGGGCGGGCAGCGCCAGCGCCTGGCGATCGCGCGAGCGATCCTGATCCAGCCCCGGGTGCTCCTCCTAGACGACGCCCTGAGCATGGTCGACTCCGAGACCGCCGTCGCGATCCTAGCCCACCTCCGCCGGGCGCTCCCGGACGCGACCCTAGTCGTGTCGGCTCACCGGACCGCGACGCTCTTGGGGGCCGACCAGCTCCTGATCCTGGACCGAGGGCGCGTCGTCGAGCGCGGCTCGCCTCAAGAGCTCCTGGCTGAGTCGACGAGCCGCTTCGCCAAGCTCCACGAGCGCCAGCGCCTCCAGGCCGAGCTGGAGGGCGAGTGAGCGGCCCCCAAGAGACCCCTAGCGACAAGCCCGAAGGGCGCCCCGAAGAGGGCGTCGGTTCGCCGGTTCCCGGCACAGCGGGCGAGGGTGCGCCTGCGTCCGGCCTGTCCGCTGCGGACGGGGGGCCGAACGAAGTCGGCACCCGGGTGCCTGGCGCGGAGGAGGGCAAGAACAAGGCTGACGAGCCCGAGTGGGTCGCCAAGAGCAAGGTCCCTAAGGACGAATACGAGGGCCAGGGCCGCTTCGCGCGCGGGCTCCTGCCGCGGCTCATGGCGCTGGTTTGGCCCCACAAGCTGCTCCTCTTCTCGGCGCTCCTGCTCTTCCCGCTGGTGGCCCTAGCGCAGCTCGTGCAGCCCCAGGTCTTGCGCCACGCCCTGGACGGCCCGGTCAAGGCCGGCGACGCGCCGGGCTTGCTGCCCTACGCCTTGGGCTTCCTGGGCTTGATCGCGGCCCACGCGATCCTGCAGCTGGTGCAGAGCCTGGTCATGCAGCTCCTGGGCCAGCGGGCAATGCGCGATATCCGGACCCGACTCTTCCGTCGCGTGGTGACGCTCGCGCCGAGCTACTTCGACCGGACGCCTCAGGGCAAGATCATGACGCGCCTCACGGGCGACGTCGCGGCCCTGAACGAGTTCATTAGCTCGGGCCTCGTCTCAGTGATCGCGGACACGGTCCTCTTGATCGGGATCGTGATCACGCTCTTGGTCATGGACTGGCGCTTGGCGCTGATCTCCTTCTCGCTGGTGCCTTTCCTGGTCGGCGGCTTGGCCTGGCTGCGCGGGCACCTCCGCCAGCTCTACCGCGCGATCCGCAACCGCTCGACGGCGCTCAACGCCTACCTCAACGAGACCCTGGTCGGCGTCGTGATCGTCCAGGCTTTCCTCCGCGAGGACCGCAACCGCGAAGAATACGGCGAGCGGAACCTGGGCTTGTTCCACGAGCAGCTCAAGGGAGTCCGCTTCGCGAGCGTGCTCAGCGCTGGCGTCCGGGCCGCCAAGGTGTTCACGATCGCGCTCCTGCTCTTCGCGGCGCTGAACTACGTAGGGCTCGGGATCGACGGCCTGACCGTCGGTGTGGTGGTGGCCTTCGTGGATTACCTCGACCGCTTCTACGGCCCGATCGACCAGCTCTCGGGTCGCTACACGATCCTCCAGACGGCCTTGGCCTCGGCCGAGAAGGTGTTCACTCTCCTCGACGAAGACGAGGAGCTCCTCGACCCCAAGAACCCGCGCGCGATCAAGCCCCTCGAGGACGCCTTCGAGCTCAAGGGCGTCAAGTTCCGCTACTCGACGGGCGAGCAGGTCCTGCACGGGATCGACTTCCACGTCCCGAAGGGACAGACCGTGGCGATCGTGGGCGCGACGGGAGCCGGCAAGTCGACGATCGTCAAGCTCCTGAGTCGCTTCTACGACCCCAGCGGGGGCGAGGTGCGTTGGGACGGTCGGGACATTCGCGAGTTCACCAAGGCCGATCTCAGGCGGCGGATCGCCTACGTGCCCCAGGAGACCTTCCTCTTCTCGGACACCTTCGAGCAGAACATCGTCCTCGACCCGGCCCAGGTCAGCTCCGAGGCCGCGCGCTCGGCCGCCGAGTCCGTCCGCGCCGACGAGGTCGCCAAGGACCTCCCTAACGGCTACGCCCAGCTCCTCGGTGAGCGGGGCCACGACTTGAGCGCCGGCGAGCGCCAGCTCGTGAGCTTCGCGCGAGCCCTGGCGACGGATCCCGACCTCCTGATCCTCGACGAGGCCACCGCCAACATTGACGGCGAGACCGAAGAGCGGATCCAGTCCGCCCTCGAGACCCTCCTCGCGGACCGGACCGCCGTCGTGATCGCCCACCGCTTGAGCACGATCAAGAAGGCCGACCGAATCGTGGTCCTCCACAAGGGCCGCGTCGCTGAGGAGGGCACCCACGAGGAGCTCCTCGCTCAGGAGGGGGTGTATTGGAAGCTCTATCGCTTGCAGTCAGAGGAAGCGACCTAGACGAGGAGGTAGACCGTGGAGCTGACCTCCGCCCGACTTCGGCTGCGTCCCTTCGCGCTCAGCGACGGCGAGGGCTATGGGGAGCTCCTCTCGGATCCGCTAACCCACCCCTACGTGATCGAGGGCGGTCCCCTTCCCGCGAGCGAGGTCCCTGCGCGGATCCGCGCGATCCAAGCCTCGGCCTCGAGCACCTACTGGGCGTTGGAGCTCGAAGGTGAGTTCGTGGGCTACCTAGCGCTCCACGGAGTCCCCTCCGGCTCGCCCGCACTCTCCTACGCCGTCCGCAGCGCCTGGCGTCGTCGAGGGCTGGCCCTCGAGGCCATACGGGCAATCTGCGAGGCCTTCCCGCTCAAGGGGTTCGTGGCGCGAACCCACGTGAACAACGTGGCCTCGGCCCGACTCCTCGAGCGCGCGGGCTTCGCGGCGTCGGGGCCCGTCGAGACCGAGCACGGTCCACGTCAGGAGTTCCGTCGCCCTGCCACAGAGGCGTAGACGCACTCCGCGAGTGGTAAGCCAAGGCTCCTCGCACTCCCGGCTGCAATCTGAGGAAGCGGCGTAGGCCACTGCACCGCCTCGGCTTAGCTCCGGATTCTGCCATCGCTCCACAGCCGCTTGCGCCGGTGTTTCTCAATGGGGGCGCCCATGCGCAAGCTTCTTGTCCTCACTCTCGAATCTGACGACCACGCTGCTCTTGGTCACACCCACTATTCGACCAATGCCAAACGTGGGGTGCTGGATCTCCTCGCCTTCCTTGAAGGTGCCCGAAGGTCTGTAGGTTCTCGGGGAACCCTGTGGAGCCAGGCACGCTGCTCCAGGCAGGACCCAGACGCACACCCGTCCGTCCCTGCCACCGCTAGCCGCCCAGGCGCCGTCTGGTGAAACGGATAGGGAGGAGATACCTCCCTCATGAGCGAGGATCGAGAACGAGGTGTGCCGCCCCCAATACGTGAGCCACCCGGCAGAGTCAGTCGCTAGGAGTCCTTCACCCGCCTTGGCAAAGGCAAGGCCCGATACGGCGTCATGAGATTGGAGTTCTCGGACGACCTCACCTCGGGGGAGTTCCCAAACGCGCACCGCACCTGCGGCGTCGCCGGTCGCGACCTTCGTTCCGTCGTCGCTAAGGGCGATCGCAGAAACCCGACCGTTGTGATCGTCAAGCCAGATGGAGTCTTCGCTTCCTTCGTACCAGACCTCCGCGATCTCCTTTCTCCCGCCGGCGGCGAGACCGCCTGGGCCGAGAGCTGCACACGAGTAGATCCGCCTCCGGTCCAACCAGTCGATACCCATCTCCTCTTGGAGCGCAACGCGCGCGATACCGTCTCCGGCCGCGACCAGTGCCTCCTCGCCCTCCAGCCAAGCGATGTCGAGAATCAAAGAGCCTAGGCGGCCCTCGCCAAAGAACTCCCCGCTGGGCGACCACATTCCTAGGTGGTCGCCATCAGCGTGCAGCAACATCTTGGACGAGGGCGAGTAGGTCAGAGCCCTGCCACCGTTCTTGGCGAAACGGGCTATGGGCTTACCAGACGGGAGCTCCCGCCACTCAAGGCCGGAGGCCTGACAAGAAGTCGCTATCTGCTCGGGAGACACCCAGGCCACGAGGAACTCTTCACCTCCCTCGAGTTCGAAGCTACCGCAGAGGCCAAAACCCACCTGTAGAACTGCGCTCAAGCTGCCCTGCAGTGCTTGAGCTTCGAGATCTTGTCCAAGTTCCAAGTTCTTCATGTCGGGGCGAACTTTGACCCAACGCGCTAGGAGGTTTCCGAGAGCTCGTTGCTGATCCTTGCCGAGAGCCGGCGCGACCTTCTTCTTGGTGGAGGCCTTCTTCTTGGTGGAGGCCTTCTTCTTGCCGACCTTCTTCTTTCCCATAGCGATCGGGCCTACGCAGTCTCGCCTTGGAGGATGTTCGCGCAGGCAAGGACCTTTGCACGGAACCCGTCGTCTACCCCGTATTCGCTGAGCTTCTTCACCGCCCAATGAAACACGTTCACCCGAGAGCGGGTCTGCAAGTCCACGATCGCAGACTCCCAATATGGCTCGTCGCAGAGCCACTCGAGACGGGGGAGCGCTTCTCGAAGCGCCTCGCCCAGAACGAGCCCGAATTGAACACAGAGGACTAGGTAATCGTTGTCGTCCAGTTCCGGGTCGGCACGCTGGAGCAACTCGTCAATCCGCTCGCGAGTGTAGTGCTTGTCGAAGGCTTGGACCCAATCCAGATCAGGTTCGCCGTCCACTGGCAGATACGTCGGCCAGTCTTGTCGAACGGAGTCGAGCATTCGCTGGAGCTGAGCACGGACACTCCCTTCCCATTCCGAATTCCACGGCTGCAAGTCAGGAAGCAGTGTTCCTGCAGGCCAGCACTCGCTCTCCATATCGGGTCGGGTCGCGGAAAGGCCTCGTCGTTCAAGATCTTCAAGCCGGTAGTGCGGAGCGCAGAACTGAAGGAACAGATCGTCGCACCAGGGAAGGCAATCAACCCACTCGAGGCTTTCCAGGACAGAGTCGGCTGCTGCTAGATCCTCGTCCGGCAGGACTCCACCAAGCAAGGTAACCAAGCAAAGGTCCGGACCGATCGAGGCAATCCACACGACGCTCTCCGCGCGCCCGTCTTGCTGACCGAATACAGCCTTCGCGTAGGACCCGAATGCGGATTTCCCAGATCGGAGACTGAGGACCTCCAAGCCCGCGCCTACGGATTCGCACCCGAAGTCTTCTGCCATGCCCCTGAGTGCTCCGTCGTCAGGCCTGGGCACAGGCCCTTCCGAGTGGCGCATCAGCGACAGCTGGAGAACCGAGCCCGCGGGACTCGTGAATGTCCACGGCCCGTCGGCTTGGGTCGCGTCTTCCCAGGAATCGGGAAGATCAACTCGGGGTTGCCTATCCATCGTTCGCTCCATGCGAAAGATCGCACGATCTAGATTCTGCAACCACCTGCGCGCAGGCGCCGGACAGGTCGGGAGCCGACGAGGGGTCGACGGGTGGGAGCACCTCGATCTCGGCCGGAGAGAGCTAGGTGCGTTGAAGCAGAGCTTGGGCTACCCGAGGAGCACGCTCGGTCCGGGCGAGCAACTGTCTTGGTGCCCTTGGCCCTGCTCCTGTCGTTCTTGATTGGGATAGCGCTCGCCCTGGCCTTTGGCTAGCCAGCGGCCCTCAGGCGTCCTCGAGGCTCCGGCGTAGCTGGACTCTGTGACGCCAAGGGTCTCTGCACTCCGGCTGCAGAGCGAAGAGGCGGCGCAGGTCGGATTTGGGCAGCTTCCGAGAGCTGGCTAGAATCGCGGCATGGACCCAGCCGAGATCGAACGCCGCAAGCAGGAGGGGCTGCGCCCCGAGCAGCAGGACATGGAGTGGTTGTTGGACCTGGTGGAGAACCTGGCCAAGGCGATTCGAGGGGTCGGCCCGCTCGAGGACTTTAGCTGTGCCCTCTGCGGCGGGGTCGAGGAGGACCACGCGCCTCGTTGCGCGCTGCCGCTAGCCGAAGCCGCGCTCAGGGGGCGCTGGCGGGTCCTCCCCTAGTCGCCGTTGGGCGAAGGGAGAACAGGTCCTAGCCCAGGGCTGAGTAGCGGTCGCTCGCTCGAAGTCGCCGGGCGACAGCGTCTCGGCGGGGTTTGTCCTGAGCGGACGGAGCAGGCTGGAACACCAGGCCCCGCACCCAGCGCAGGAAGCCTAGATAGGCGTCGAAGAAGGTCGGGGCAGGGTCTGCTTGGACGTCAGCGACTTCCGTGGCCTGGATCGACTCCGCTTCAACGCCGCTCGACAAAGGCCCAGGGGCGGCCTCCCCTTCCGAGCTCGCTGACTGGTTCGTCGAGTTCTCGTTCGAATGGGACACAGGTCACCTCCTTGCCTACTTAGACAGTAGTCACGCCTCGCGAGCAGCTCTAGGCGAAACCAGCGAAGTGGTGGATCGAAAAAGGCGAACTAAGGCAAGGGCCGGCCAGGCTCACGCGGGTTGGGTTCGACCTCTCTCGCGAGTTGAAGGACCCGGGGACTTGCTCTTCGTCTCGCTTGGCAGGGGAGGGGGCCGCGCGGCGCGTCGCTCTCAGGAACTCGCCAGGAGGGGTGGCTGGGCTCGGCCGGCAGAGCCACACTGTCAGCCGACTGGAGTCGCCCATGCACAAGTTCGCCCTCGCGTTGATCCTCCTCGCCTTCGCCTTCGCCACGACCCTCTCGGGCTGCAGCCCCTCTTGGGACGTGGTCCAGGCCTCAGGGCCGCCTTCAGCGCTGCAGGGGCTGGGGGACTTCGTGATCCGGACTGACTACAGCCGCACCGTCGTCGACGGCAATCATGAATCGGTCTACGTGGCGGAGGAGCTCGAGGACCCCGAGCAGCAAGAGCACTGGGCCAAGGCCAAGGAGCTCATGGACGCGGGCGTCTTGGAGCGGATCGCGCAGCTCTCGCCGCAGGTCCGCTTCGAGCTCGCTCAGGGGGAGCGGGGTGACGCGCAGGGACCCGAGGTCCTCGTCGAATACCTCACGATTCAGCCCGGGTATTGGGGGTTCTTCAGCAAGGAGGCGATCGTGATCGCGCGGGTCTCATTCGTCGTCGACGGACAGGTCACGGACCAGATCTCGGTCGAGGCCGAGGTCAACGCCTCCAGATACAACCCCTCGGTCGTGGATCGCTTGGCGAACATTGGCCGTCAGATCGGCTACTGCGGCGCGCAGTTCCTGAACGAGGCCCAGAGCGGAGAGTGAGACCCGCGGAGAGTGAGGCCCGCGGAGAGTGAGGCCCGCGGAGGGCGAGACCCGCGGAGGGCGAGACCCGCGGAGGGCGAGACCCGCGGAGGGCGAGCTGGCGGCGCGCCTCGCCGGCGCGCTAGCTAGCGCTCGTAGGCCCCGACGTCAGCTCCGACTTGGGGCCGTGGGGAGTTCTCGAGGTCGACGCTGACCTGGCTCGGAGAGGCCGCGTCGACGGCGGAGCTCTGGGCCTGGAGTCGGTAGTCGCGGGCCGCGGCGTCCACGAAGGTCGTCGCGTTCGCCGACTGGTTGGAGGGATCGCTGGCCTCGCTCGGGACGGGTCCTTCGAAGAGGGTGTTGAGGGTCGAGAACCCTGAGCCGAGTCCGCCGCCGCCGCCGTCTTGGAAGGTGGTGTTGCTGCTGTCCGCGAGGGTGCAGTGAATCAGCTGCAGGTTCTGGATTCCGTCTTCGTAGCGCATGGCGATCTGGTTGTCGTAGGTCAGGCAGTTGCGAATCACGACCCCCGTCGCGGGGGCGCGCATGCGAAAGGCGATCACGTTGTCGGAGATCACGCAGCGCTCGATCACGCCCGTGACGTCGTTCTTGATGTTCAGGGCTGCCATGTTGTTGATCCAGCCGCTGTTGAAGCCACGGATCCGACAGTCGCGAATCACGAAGGACTGGCTCAGGGCGCCAGGGCTGGCCTTGGTGTCGACCGCGTTCTCGCCTGGGACCTGACCGGCGGCCCAGCTGGCCTTGGCGGCTGGGAGCGCCTCGGTGTAGAGGTCGCAGTCCTCGATCAGCATTTGGTCCCAGGGGTCGCGGTCCGGATCGAACTGGATCGAGTCTCCCGAGCAGCGGTAGATCCGGCAGCGTCGGATCGTGACCCGCTGGAAGTTCCCGGCCACGATCCCGTGGGAGTCGGCCTGGACGGCGAAGCTGCCGGCGAGGCAGTCGAAGATCTCGCAGTCCTCCACGAGGACGTCCGTCCCTCCCTCGATATCGATCCCGTCACCAGCGCCGTTGTTGACCCTCGCGCCCGCGTTCAGGATTCGGCAGGCGCGAATGATCAAGTTGCTGGCGTTCGTGGTGCGGATTCCGTCTCGGCTCGAGAAGTCACCGTCGATCTCGAGGCCCTGAACGGTGATCCACGAGTGGTCAATGGAGAGGGCGTGCGAGCTCGTCGTTCCGACGATCGTCGCCGTCTCGCCGGGGTAGCTGGCGAGCACGATCCGCGTCGCGTCGCTGCCCCCTCCGTCGCGCTGAGTAGAGAGCCCAGCTTCGGTGTAGCGACCGGCGCGAAGGACGACGGCGTCGCCGGGCATGGCCAGGTTGAGCGCGGCAGCCACTGTCCGGAGGGGCGAGGCTTGGGTCCCAGGGAAGGCGTCGCTGCCCGTCGTGGCGACGTAGTAGGTGTTCCCAGCCACCGTCAGCGGCAGGCCGACCCCGGCTGCTGTGGGAGCGCTCGAGGGCGTGGTGGTGGCCGAGACCACGGCGCTGGGCGGGGTCGTCGTGCCCGCGGTGACGCCGGGCGCGGCTTGAGTGCTCGAGGTGGCGGCCTCGCGGCTGCCTGAGTTGCAGCCGCTCAGGAGGGCGAGTCCGGCCAGGAGCGCGAAGGCAGCGAGGTGTGGGGTAGTCCGCGGCATGTTGACCTCCAGTCAATGAGGTCTCCAACGGGTCGCGCGCCAAAAGGTCAGCGAGATCTCGCGAGCAGGCCACAACCCCAGTCGTCTCAGTGCGTTATCTTCGCGCCCGTGCAATGGGACGAGGCGGAGGCGGTCGCGCGCGTTCAGCGCGATCCAGAGAGCGCAGCGGCCCACCAGGCCTTTGCCGAGATCGTCGAAGAGCTCCAAGGTCCGATCTACGCTCAGATTCGGCGGAGCCAGCGCGACCTGGGGCGAGCCCAGGATCTCCTTCAGGAGACCTTCCTCAGGGTGTTTCGCTCGCTGCCGACCTACGACGGGCGGGCCCCTCTGCGGGCTTGGGTCGGCCGGATCGCCCGGAACCTGTGCATTGACGAGAGCCGGCGGACGCGCCCCGGCCAGGACCTGCGGACCGAATCGGGCACCGGGATCGTCGAGCGCAGGGCTGGCGAGGTCCCGACCGCCGAGCGCCTCCTCTCCAAGGTGGAAGAGCGCGAGCAGGTTCGCGCCGCCCTCGGCGAGCTCCCTCCCCTCTATCGCGAGATCGTGCACCTCCGGGTCTATGAGGGGCTGCCCTATGCAGAGATCGCCCTCCTCCTCGACTGCTCGGTGGGCGCGGCTAAGCAGCGCATGCACAAGGCGATACGCCTCCTGGAGGTCGAATTCCGAAAGGTCGCTGACCCTTGATCCCCAGCTTCGTTAGAGAGAGTGATGCCCAAGCCTCTAGAGTGCGTTGACGTCCGGCTCGAGCTGGACGGGTTGATCCTCGGCGATCTCGACTCCGAGACTCAGCTGAGGGTGCTCGAGCACCTCGCGGGCTGCGCTGCCTGTCAGGCCGAGCGGGAGGCGGCTCGAGGGGTGATCGATCGCCTCTCGAGGGTGCCCGCGCTCTCGGAGCAGCCTCCTGCAGGAGTCGCCGACTGGGTCCTCGCTCAGGCGGGCGGCGAGGCGCCTCGGCGACCCAGCGCCCCGCGCAGAGCGCGGGCCTCCCTGCGTGCCCAAAGTCGAGGCGTCTCTGGCTCGGTCCTCCTGCTTGCGGCCGCCCTGCTCGTGGCCTTGGGCCTAGGCGTCTGGGGGGTGTCTTCGGAGGACGAGAGCAAGGTCGCAGACAGGGGTCCTTCCCCCCAGCTCTCGCCCTCGCCTAGTCCCTCGCCCTCGGTCAGGCCTTCGCCCTCGCCTGGTCCCTCGCCCTCGCCTAGTCCCTCGCACTCGGTCAGGCCTTCGCCCTCGCCTGGTCTCTCCCCCTCGCCTGGTCCCTCGCCCTCGCCTGGTCCCTCGCCCTCGCCTAGTCCCTCGCCCTCGCCTAGTCCCTCGCCCTCGCCTAGTCCCTCGCCCTCGCCTAGTCCCTCGCCCTCGCCTAGTCCCTCGCCCTCGCCTTCGGTCAGGCCCTCGCCCTCGCCTTCGGTCAGGCCCTCGCCTTCGCCTTCGGCCAATCCCTCGCCGCTACCAAGTCCCGCCCCTGCGCCCGGTCCGTCGGGGACCGAGTCGCGAGGCGCGGCGATCGTGGGCCGAATCGAGCAGGGGCGGGCTCCAGGCTTCACCAAGCCTGGCGCTCCGGTGTTGGCGGGCGCGGTCCTGTCGCCCCTGGTCGGTGTCCGAATCGCCCTCGAGGGTGGCGGGGTGCTCCTCCTGGCGAAGCGCAGTCGGGTCACGCTCACCGAGCACTCCCTCGAGTTGAGCCGGGGCGACGCGCTCCTCGACCTGCGAGGCGCGCGTGAGGACTGGATCCTGACCGTCGGCGGGGTCAGCGGGCAACTCGTCGGAGGAGGTCGCTGCCTGCTCGGCCTCCGCGCGGGTCGCTCGAAGCTCGCGGTCATGAACGGAGTCGCGACCCTAGGCGAGCACTCCGTCGCCACGGGACGCGCCCTGGAGCTCAGCGCTCGGCGGGGGAAGGTGAGCCCCTGGGTCCCCGGCGAGCCCAAGTGGGCACGCAAGCTTCGTCCTGCAGAGACTCTCTTGCTGGACCTCGCCAGCGACCTCCGCTCAGGGGGCGGCGCGTGGGACAACGCCACCCTCGAAGAGGTCGGCGGTCGTCAGACCCTTGTCCTGGGGGCCGACGGCTCGGGGAAGCACGGCGTCGTGGCGAGTCGGAGGTTCAAGGCCGTCGTCGGCCCTGACGTGGAGCTGGAGGTCGAGGTCGAGGTCAGAGAAGCGCTCCAGATCCAAATCAACCTCAAGAACGACACGCGAGACGACAACAGCATTTGGAAGTTCGAGGCCAAGCCGGGTGGAGTGCAGTCCTTTCGGCGAGCCCTCGGTCGATTCAAGGCCGCGAACAAGAGTCGCCAGGCCTTCCGCGAGGGCGACCTGGCCAACAAGATCACCCTCTATGTCGGTGAGCCGGGTGAGACCCCACGCGTCGTCGTGTTCAAGGTTCGGTTGGTGAAGACTCGCTGAGCGCGGGGCGCGCTCGGGCGAACCTAGGTATCTCGCGGGCTCTCGCCGCTGCCCAAGATCAACTCCACGCCGTGGGCGAGCTCGCGACCCGCTGCCGTGAGGTCGCCCTCGAAGCGCGGGAGCGAGCTGCGGAAGCGCCCCCAGAACTCGCCCAGCTGCTCCGAGAGGGCGGCGTCTTCGAGGGTCGCCAAGTGTTCCTGAGCCTGGGTCGGTCTCCGCAGCATTCGCTTGAAAACGGCGACGCTCGAAGCGACGCGCTCGCCGCTGGCCTCGGCTCCGAGCTCGCGCGCGAGGAGGTGGCGGAAGATCGCGTCGCGCCCCTTCGTCAGCAGGCGGCTCGCGCGGTCTCGGCTGACGCCGTCCCGCTGGGCGATCTCTGTCGCCGTCATGCCGTGCACGAGGCGGTCGGTCAGGGCGTGGAGGACGGCCAAGTCCTTGGTCGGGCCGCCGCTGAGCTCGTCGCGGCAGTTGCCTACGGCTTCGATCAGCGCGGCCTCTAGGTCGAGGGCGTCCCAGTCCGCCGCCGGTGGCGCCTGGAGCTCGGCTTCGAGGGCGGGTCCCAGGGGTTGGGCTTTGGCCTTGCGGAGCTGATCGACGACACGTCGCGCGACGACGGTTTGTAGGAGCGCGCGGAACTTCCCCTTGGAGGGGTCGAAGGTCCTCGTGAGCTTCTCGCGGATCTCGATCAGAATGTCCTGGAGGAGGTCGCGGCGGTCCTCCTCGGAGAGGGCGCGCGCGTAGCGGCGGGCGAGGAGGCGTCGGAGGGGCTGCTCGTAGCGGCCGATCTCTTGCCAGGCCTCGTCTCCTGGAGCGAAGAGGGTGGAGCGCGTCGTAAACCAGAAGCTCTCGTGCACGGGCGCAGTCTAGCGCTCGAATTCGAAGACTTGGCGCCCACTCTCCCTTGGGCACGAAGCAGGGATGGGAGGATCGAGATCGTGCCTGACCAACCGGAGATCCCTGGATTCAGCGTGGAGCGGCTCCTCGGGCGAGGAGCCTACGGCCGCGTCTACCTAGCGCGGGAGACGACAGGCCTGACTCGCCTCGTGGCGCTCAAGGTCTTCTCGGAGGAGGCCAAGCGCGACTTCGAGAAGGAACTCGAGGTCCTCAAGCGCGTCGAGGAGCTGCGTCGCGAGGGGAGGCACCCTGGGATCGTCCAGGCCTTCGGCAGCGGCGAGCACCAAGGTCGTGGTTGGATCGCCCTCGAATACCTCGAGGCGGGCAGCCTCAGCGATCGGGTCGAGGCGGACGGGCCCTTCCCGTGGAGTGAGGCTCTGGCCCATGTGGTCGGAGCGACGGAGGCGGTTCGCGTCCTGCATGAAGCGGGGCTCTTTCACCGCGATATCAAGCCTTCGAACCTGCTCCTCGGCAGCGACGGTCGTGTGCGCCTCGGCGACTTCGGGCTGGCGCGGGACCTGGACGCCTCGCTCTCGGCTGGGGGCTCGCCGGCCTTCTCACCGCCCGAGGTGATCGCCGCTCAGGTCGCTCCCGAGCTGCGAGCTCGGGTCGACGTCTACGGGCTGGGGGCGACGCTCTCCTTCCTGATCACGGGGGAGGCCGCTCGCCCCGGGCGGCCCGACGCCTTTCTGCTCGCGCGTCACGGAGCGCCTCGCCCTCTCGTCGAGCTGATCTTGGAGGTCATGGCCTACGAACCGGACGAGCGCCCGGCGGACGCGAGGGCTCTGCTCCAGGCGCTGCAAGGAGTTGTGGAAAACTCAGATCGCGACCGCCCACTCCCAGGGACCTCCGAAGGAGGGAGTAACAAGGAGGCGGAAACCATGACCAGCCAAGCCGTAGTCGCGAAGAACACGACCCCCACCCGAGTCCAACCCCAAGCGGGCGCTACCCGCTGCCCCTTTTGCCACGACGAGTGCACGCCCGACGCCGAGGTGGCGGTCTGCCGGACCTGTCTCTCGCGGCACCACGCCGAGTGCTGGAGCGAAGGCGGAGCCTGTGCCAGCTGCTCGGGGAGTGAGTTCCTCGAGGCCTCGGCTGTGGGCCAGGGGCAGGCTCAAGTCGAGGCGCCGGAGGGAAACTGGCTAGGAACGTCCAAAGGGGACGTCGGACTCTGGGGCCTGCTCGTCGCCACCTCCGCCCTCGTTCTGGGGCTCGTTCAGGGGGTCAGCGTGTTCGAGAGCATGTTCGACGAGCTCGGCGTCCAGCTCCCTTATCTGACCCAACTCGTCCTGCTCCCGGCGAAGCACCCGCTCCTGGTCACCATGGGCCTGGTGGCTTGGGTGGCGGCGGCGGCCTTGGCTCGCAAGCACCGCAAGGTGTTCCTCTCGGTTGTCATGGGAGGAGTCGTGGTCAGCCTGCCAGTCATCGTCCTAGGTCTCCTATTGCCGGTCCTCGAGCTGCAGAAGGCCCTCGGTCAGTAGGCGCTAGTCGACGCTGGCGCAGGCGAGGAGCGAGTCCAGTCCTCGACGGCTCGAGATCTGCGCCGGCTATGATCGCGTATGGCGACCACCCTGGAACCCGCCGAGCAGGCGCTCGTGGAGTACGCGCTGGCGCGGGGGTTCTTGACCCGGGCCCAGGTCGACGAGGCGCTAGCGGTCCTGGACGCGTCGGCTGCTCGAGGGCTCCCCGTCCGGCTCTTGCAGATCCTGCGAGAGCGCTACCTCGGCCCCGAGGGCTTGTCGGAGCTGACCGCGTTCTACGAAGCTCGGCGAGGCTCCTCCTCCGCGGGGCCGGAGAGCGTGACCCTCCTGAACGAGGGCTCGTCCGTTGGGGCAGAGAGCGTGACCCACCTCGCAGAGGCCCCGCCGCCTCCGCTTCGAGCAGCGTCCGGCCCGGGCGAGGCGCGACGCATAGGGCCCTACGAGGTCGTGCGCGAGATCGCGCGGGGCGGCATGGGCGTGGTCTACGTGGCCCGTCGCGCTGGCCAGCAGGAGAAGCTGGCGCTGAAGCTGCTCTTGAACAGCGAGCAGGCGGAGCCGAAGGACATTGAGCGCTTCCAGGTCGAGGCCGCCGCCGCTGGCAAGCTCTCCCACCCCAACATTGTGAAGATCCAAGACGTGGGGCGGGACGCGCGCGGCTGTCACTACATGGTGATGGACTACGTGGAGGGGGACTCTCTCCAGGGCCTGCTCCGGCGCCAGGGGCCTATGGACTCGCGCGGGGCCGCCGAAATGGCGATCAAGCTCGCGCGGGCTCTCCAGCACGCCCACGATCAGCGCGTCCTCCACCGCGACATGAAGCCTGCCAACGTGCTGGTTCGCGAGGGCGAGCCGTTGATCGCCGACTTCGGGCTGGCCAAGGAGCAGGGCGCCGACGGGAAGAGCCTGACCGTCACCGGCGAGGTCATGGGAACGCCGGCCTACATGCCGCCCGAGCAGGCGGAGGGCGCGCGCAAGGAGATCGACGCTCGCTCCGACCAGTATTCGCTGGGCGCGACGCTCTACCAAATGCTCACGGGCCTCCCGCCTTTCCAAGGTCAGTCGCCGATCAACATCGTGATGGCCGTCTTGACCAAGCCGCCCGTGTCACTCCGCAAGCGCCGGCCGGACCTCGACCCAGAGCTCGAGGCGATCGTGCTCAAGACGCTCTCCAAGGAGCGCGAGGAGCGCTATCCCGACTGCGAAGCGCTGGCTCGAGCCCTCGAGGAGTGGCTCGGCGGCGGCGAAGCCAAGAAGGGCACCAAGGGAGCGCTGCTCGCCCTGGTCGCCGTGGCCTTGCTCGCGGTCGGCGGAGCCTTCGCCTTCGCTGCAGGCCCCCGGCCCGAGGAGACGACTGCCGCCAGCGCTGCAAACTCCCCGCTCGTCGCCTCTCTCCTTCCCACGGCCACCCCTGCCGAGAGCGCCTCTCCCACGGTCACCCGCGCCGAGAGCGCCCCCCCCGCGACACCCGATCCGATCGCGGCCTACACCCCTCCGCCCCTCGAAGCGCTCTTTGACGAGAGCCGGCTGGAGCGCGTCGTGTTGCTCAACGCCCACAGCCTCGAGGACGGGTCCCTCGAGCACCTCGAGGTCGGTCAGCCCTGGCTCGTGACCCCGACCGCAGAAGGGCTCCGCTTTCGCGGCAACCGAAACGCCTCCCCGCGCCTTCGGTTCCCGCTCAGGTCCCTCAGCTCCTCCAACCAGCCCTTCATGTTGCGCCTCAAGTTTCGCGTGACCCACCTCGGTCGGGAGCTCCGCTTCGGCGTCGGCCTCTGCTCGCGAGACCGCACCCGTCCGAGGCTGCTCGCCGTAGCCCTAGCGAATGGGACCACGAAGCGACCGGACTTCTGCGGCTTGCGCCTGCGCTACTACCCCAGGCTGCCCTTCTCGAAGGGCGGCTACCAAGAGCTCTTCTCGCCTCGTCTCGAGGGGTTTCGGCCGCCAGAGGACCTGACCACGATCGAGATTCGCGCAGACGAAGGGAGGCTGGAGTTCACGACCCTCGTCGGTGATCAGCTCCTAGACCGCACGAGGGTTCTGCGCCACAGGCCAGACGGCTTCCAGGGCGGGGACCTGGACTTGGAGGTGGGCTTCGTTCAGAGCAACACTGTCCACGAGCGACGCATCAAGGGTTTCTCGCGGCAGCTCAACAGCGGCGAGGCCCTCATGGTCTCGTGCGAGCTGCTCGCAGAGCCCGGCACCTTCGCTCCGGTTCCGGCCCAGAAGCTCCCCTGGCGGCTGCTCGGCCTCGCGGGGAGAGCCCTCGCCAGAGGAGACCTGCCCCGGGCTAGGCAGCTCCTCGCGGATCCCCTCCTGGCGTCCGAGGTAGCCACAGAGCACAGGGTCCGCGTCCGCGTTGGCGTGTTGCGAGGGCTGACTGCCTTGGCGGGAGGTGATCGGCCTCAGGCGATCAAGGAGCTGCGCGAGCTCGACGCCGGCGAGCAGGCATGGTTCCCGAGCGTCGGCACCCGAGCCGACGACAAGGAGCGCTTCATGAGCGGCATGGGCTCCTCCTTTTGGGGGCTGCGAAGCGCAGACTTGCCCCTCGTTGACACCAAACTGCGCAGCCTCTTCGTCGAGGCCTATCGCGCGCATGTCCTCGAGCCAGGGACGGACCCCGAGGCTTTCGCTCAGGCCCAAGGGCGCTTCTTCGAGCTCGATCCCGAGACCCTCTCTGCGCTGAGCGCGGCCTGCCGCTCGGCTCGAGCCGGCGACACCGCTCCCTTCGCGAGCCTGGTTCGAGCTCGAGTCGCCAAGAGCCTCCGGCGCGAGGAGCCTTGGGGTCTTCGCCACCACCTCAGCTCCTGGCTGGCGCTCAACCTATCCCTCGCCGAGCCGGCTACGGATTCACCCAGGGACACCGTCGCGGGCTACCTCTGGAACCGAGCGGGCGCCCATTCCCTCGCTTGGCCACTCCTCGAGCCGAGCCTCGAGAGCGAAGACCCCTTCCAGCGCTGGATCGCTGTGAACTTCGGAGCCGACGCCCTCTACCGCCAAGGGGACTACGCCCGAGCCCTCGAGCTCTGGGAGGAGATCGAAGCCGAAGCCCTCGAAGGTCCTCTTAGCCTCCCGGAGGGCGGCGTTGACACCGGGGTCAGCGAGAGCCTCCTGGCACCCTTCAAGCACGCTCGCCGAATGGTCGAGAGCCGCTGAGCTCTGACGCCAGCGATCACGAGGCCTGGCGGCTGCAGCTTCTTGCTCACCCTCTCTCAGCGCGATCGTCCCAGTGCGAAGGGTGCCAGCAGCGGATGCACGACGCGCCGCCAACCTCCGCCCAATACGTTGTCGTAGGCGGTTCGCATTTGCTCAGCGGCCTCCTCGTAGAGGAGCCCGCCGATTCCAGTCCCGAGCCCCGGCACCGCCAAGCTTCGAATCTGTGGCCCCGCCTCGGGGCTCGACTCGTTGTGGCGAAGCACGGCGACCAAGGCTGCGCGCATGGCCAGATAGGCGTTGATTGACCCTCGGATCTCACCAGGAACACGCATGGTCGGAGCGCTGATCAAGAAGGGGAGCCGACGATTGGGATCGTGCGTGACCACAGCCGAGCCGACGGGGAGCTCTCCGTAGAAGTCTCGCGCGATCACCTGCCGCACTCGGGTCTGAGCCTCTCCTGCGTAGTGATCGTCGATCGCCTTGTCGATTCCACCGCTCATGTCAGCGAAGGAGTTGGCTGGGCTGACCACGGCGTCGCAGCTCAGCGTGAGGAGATCTCCTTCTAGGACCGCGACTCCCTCGCAGTCGTGAAAGGCCTCGGCCCAGGCAGCCGCCATTCCGGAGGCTTGGTCCACCAAGGTCACGGCCGGGACTGCCTCTCGACTGGCCCTCTTCCAGACACGGACTCTCCTCTGACGCCAGCGATCGATCAGGTTCATGCCGCGAGCCTAGGGCTGCAGACGTCAGCGCATGTCAAGGGTTGCTCGCGCAGACGTAGCTCCTTGGGCCTCCGCGGACGCTTGGTTTGGATACAACCGACTTCATGGAAGAGGAAGCCGCGCTAGAGCTGCTGGAGGTGCGCGTCAGCGTGGGAGACCTGCGTCGGCTGCGGGCTCCGACCTCCGACGCTGGCCACGAGGACGAGGAGGCGCGCGAGATCCTGGGCGGCGTCTCGCTCCGCGTCGAGTGCGGCGCCCACGTGTGCCTCCTCGGCGAGAGCGGTGGTGGGAAGACGACCCTCCTCCGGCTCTGCAATCGACTGGCGGAGCCGGGCAGCGGGCAGGTCAAGGTCCTGGGCCGAGCCGTCGCTGCCTGGGAGGTCGGGGCGCTGCGGCGGGCGGCGCTCTTCGTCCCTCACGCGCCGGCCTTCTTCGCGGGCACCCTCAGGGAGGAGCTGAACGTGGTGCGTCGCTGGCGGGGCGAGGGCGACCTCGACGACGCGCGCTTGGGCGAGGTCTTGAGCCGGGTTCGCCTCGAAGAGCTCTCTCTTGATACGTCTCCGAGGGACCTGAGCGGCGGGCAGCAGACTCGCGTGTGCCTGGCGCGGGCGCTCTCGTTGGAGCCTGAGCTCCTGCTCCTCGACGAGCCGACCGGCGCCCTCGACGTGCGCTTGGCTCGCGAGCTCCTGGCAGACCTGGTGGCTTGGGCTGAGGAGCGGAGCGCGACCCTCGTCTTGACCACTCACCGACCCGCTGACGCAGCGGTCCTAGACGCGCCAGCCTACGTCCTCTTGGGCGGAGAGCTGCACGGGCCCTTCTCTGGCGCGGAGCTCGCCGCGGGCGAGGTCGAGCACTCCACCGTGGCCGAGTTCCTCCGGGGAGCGGTCTCGTGATCACCCTCGCGGTCGAGATCCTCGACCCGGGCTGGGGAGGGCTGGGCTTCGCGGCGCTCCTAATGGGCGCTGTGATCTCGCTGGCCCTCGCAACCGGCGTCAACATGGTCCGCGAAGGACTGATCGCGACGGCCCGCACCACGGTCCAGCTCCTAGCCGTTGGGTTCCTCCTCAACTGGGTGTTCTCCATCGACGCTTGGCTGGGGATCGTGGGCGTCCTGGGCGTCATGACCCTCCTGGCCGGCTGGACCGGGAGCCGTCGCGTCGAGCGCGCGCTCCAGGGCACAGGCCCCGCGCTGACGCTGATCCTGACCCTCGTCTTGGCCTTGACCCTGGGCTACGTGACCCAGCTCGTGGTCGGGATTCACGAGCCGAGCTCGCGCTACTTCATTCCCCTGGGCGGGATCGTGCTCGGCAACGCCATGACCGCGGGCGCCCTCGCCGCTCAGCGCTTTCACGACGAGCTGCGGGATCGACGAGCCGAGATCGAGGCCGCCCTCTCGCTGGGCGCCACTCCCGCTCAGGCGACCCAGGAGCCGCTGCGGCGCTCGCTGGCGGCGGCGCTGACGCCGACGATCAACGCCATGATGATCGTGGGGATCGTGAAGCTCCCAGGCGTCATGACGGGACAAATGCTGGGCGGGTCGGATCCGCTCGAGGCGGCCAAGTATCAGATCGTGGTCATGTTCATGCTCGCCTTCGCCGACGGCGTGACCGCCCTCCTCTTGCTGCGCTTCTTGCGTCGCCTGGCCTTCAGCTCTGCCTGGCAGCCTCGCCTCTGAGCGACGCAGGGGGGCTTCGCGAGTAGGCTGCAGACCGTGAGCGAGCGCCCCGACCAAGCCCAGAGCCTCAAGCAGAAGATTCACCTCAACCGTTGCCCCTACTGCCACGACAGCGTCGAGGTCGAGGAGAGCGCGGTTTGTCAGGGCTGCCTCGCCCGCCACCACTCGGAGTGCTGGGAGGAGCACGGAGTCTGCGCCAGCTGTGGCGAGGGCGCGGCCCTCGCCCCGCGCGAGGCTTCGCGCGCCGCGGCCTCCCGCCCGGACCCCCTCGTGGTCGCCCCTGCGCCCTTGACGGGATCACGGATTCAGGTCGAGCGAGAGGAAGGCAAGCTCCGCCTGTCCTTCCCCGGCGTGCGGAACCTCACGGGGAACCGGCCTCGGGGAGCCGCCATGTTCCTCGGCTTCGTCCTGGCCTTCGTGGCGGCCTTGGTAGGGGGAATGGTCGTCGGAGACACGGCGCCTGCCGGCTCGCTCATCCGCTACGCGCTCCAGGGGGCCATAGGTGCCTCGTTTCCCTTCCTGGTCCTCGGGCTCTGGGGCCTCTGGGGAGTCCGTCGCGAGGCTCGCCACCCCCCTTTGCTCCACCTCGAGCTGACCCCGGATCGGATCCGAATCGACCGTCCGCACCGCTGGCGCGAAGCGCGGGAGGAGTCCCTCGAGGTCCCCAAGTCAGACGTGGGGAACCTCCAGTTCAAGGGAGGGATCCTGACCATTGACATGGGGGCGGAGCGGGTCCCCCTGACTCCAGGGCCCTTCCTCGAGCAGACGCTCTCGGCGCCCGAGAAGGAGTGGCTCTTTGGAGTCCTGACTCGGTGGCGGAACGTGGAGCCCAGCTCAGGGAAGGACCCGAAGCGGAGCGACTAGCGTCCGCCAGGGTTGGCGCTGATCGCGCCCGCCAGACCCGCCGCTGTGCCGAGCGGAGGTAGGCCCGCCGCGGCGCGCATGACGTCGAGCGCGGGTCGCGCTCGGTCGCCGTCGTAGAAGCTGAAACGAAGGTCGTGGGCTTGCTCGTCCTCGAGTCGCCACGCCAAGGCGGCGGCGAAACCCAGGCGCCTGGCGTTGGCCAAGGCCTTGCGAACCACCTGAGCCTGGAGCGCGGGATCGCGGCTCTTGCTCTTCTGTCCGAACTCGCCCAGGACGATCGGGAGACCCCGGCGTCGGGCGTGGCGCGCCAAGAACCGGCCGTAGCGGATCTTGCCCGTGTCGCTGTAGGCGTGGACGTCGTAGAAGTCGAGGCCGACGCCGTCGAAGCGTCCGCAGAGGAGGTCCCAGGCAGCGCTGTGGTGGCCGCTGCTGGCGGTGACCTTCAACGCTGGCGCGTGGGCGTGGACGAAGGCGCTCGTGGCGGCCATGAAGCGCTTGGCGCCTCTCCAGCCCTCGGGCCAAAAGCCAGCGCTCACGCCGCCTTGGACCTCGTTGAGCATGTCGAAGGCGTAGTTGACCTGGGGGCGCTCGCTCAGGACCCGCAGGATCGGTGCCAGGACGCGCTCGCGGAACTCGGTGCCGTAGCCATAGCGGTCGTTGAACACGTTGAACTGGCGCTCGGAGTCGATCCCCTTGGCCCAGTGCTCAGGCCAGTTGCCGTCGAGGAGGGCCCAGTAGATCTGGACTCGCTCAGCTTCGGCTCGGGCGATCAGGGCGCGGAGGTTTGAGAGGAGGGCAGGCTCGACGCCCATGGGGCGGTGCCCGTCCCAGATCACGCCTTCCTTGGCCTTGCCCTCGAGGAGCCAGATCCGGACGACGCTCCCGCCACCCAGGCGGGTTCGCCGGAGGATCCGCTCCCAGGCGCCGGGGTCGAAGCGGTCGGTCAGGTCGTGGCCGTAGCTGCCCTCGATCCAGGCCTGGTTGTAGCCAACCCGCAGCTCTTGGGCCTCGGCCGAGGACGCGCAGCAGAGGCTGGCCAGGAGGAGGAGACCTAAGAGGAGGGGGCGCACGCGAGCCATACAGCAACCGTAGGGCCGCGCGCTAAACCCTGGCGAGGAGGCCGAATCGTAATCCGCCACTCGCGGTGGCTGAAACGCAACTCAAGTCCTGGGCCCCCTGCTCCCGCAAGCGCTGCCGCTAGACTCAGGTCAATGTCGAGCCCTCCCCTCCAGCGCTCCCTCTGCCGGGCTCACTCGTGAAGGTCCGCGTCGTCGGGACCCTCAAGCAGCCAGGGCGTTGCGCCTTCTGCCACGACGCGCTGGAAGCGCTCGCTCATCCCTGCCAGCGGTGCGGGGCCTGGCTCCACCTGGATTGCTGGGAGGAGCTCAAGGCCTGCACGAGCCCAGGCTGCGAACAGGAGGCCCCCTCTCGCGAGTCCACCGCACCCGCCGCGACGCAGATCGAAGGGCGAGCGCACCTCCACAACGAGGAGGACCTGCGAGCCTGGGCCCGCGAGGCGCACGAGCGGCGGCTGCAGGGGCCGACCGCCATCGGCCCCTACTTCCGCCTCCTCACCAGCCTCGCGGGTTACCTTGTCGTCCTCGCGGGACTCATTGGGCTGGTTTGGTTCGGAGTCCGCGAGGGGATCCCTGCCGCCTGGACCATGGCGAAGGCTGGCGACTCCCCGCTGCTCAGCATGCTCGGAATGATCGGTCCCTTGAGCGCCGTGATCGCTGCCCTCGCGTATCAGCTCTTCAAGGCCCTGGGGAAGTGGCCGCGGGCTTGGACCGACACTCGCCGCTTGCTCCACCAGACGCGTCCGGAGCCCCGGATCATGAAGGTCTGGAATGAGTCAGCCGGCGACAGCTTCCTGACCTTCGCCAGCTTCAGTCGCCTCGACGGGCGCGTGGTCCCAGGCATGGCGCAGATTCAGCTCGAGCGCTTCTTCGTCGCGCCCCCGCGCTGGCTCTTCGAGATCTGCGTCAGCAAGCCGGTCCTGGTCTACGACCTAGGGACCAGCGCTCCGCCCTTTCTGATCGAGGACGCCTCGGGCCAGCTCGCCTTGATCCATGCCTGAGACGTGAGGGCTAGGCCTGGCTGGGGTCTAGGAAGGGGCGAGGCGCGTCGGCAGCAACCCGACTGGCGCTCTGAGCCCGAAGGGTAGACTCGCGCCCAGCGCGGAGAGACCGACCACAGAGGCGAGCCGCTCCGGGGAACAGGGGAGTCCGTGTCTCACTACAACGAAGCAGAGCTGCTGCGCAGGGTCGATCAGGCACTCGTGCGGGTCCGGGCCCTCCTGGACAACACGCGCCACCCAGAGCTGCCGGCCAAGGTCCCGCACCGCTACGACGACAAGTATCTCCTCGTGGAGTTCATGACCCGCGCCGCCAGCGGGGGTGTCTTGACCTGCCTCGAGAGCGTGGGCCTAGACCCGGACGGGTTGGCGACCCTGCGCGAGTGGGCGTCGAAGCGTCGAGTCACCCTCCGCTTCGAGGCGCGGGAGGACTGCACCTTCCTGGGTGAGAAGACCCGCGAGGTCGTCTCTCCGGTTCAGCGCGTGACCGAGATCGAGGGTCCCGCTGGCCAGGACATGCGGATTCGCGACAAGGTCGTGACCACGGTCACCGAGTATTGGTGGAGCTTCGAGTTCAAGTGGAGGCTGATTGCCTTCCGCGGGAACGCGCCTGAGCAGGGGCTCACAATCTGCGAGCGAGCCGGCAGCTGCGGGATCCGGACCTCGACCGAGAAGTCACCTCGGCCCATGAACGTGATTCGGCCAGGCCTCGACGTCGACGTCTCCTGGCTGCTGCAGCACGTCGACCATGACGCGCAGCTCTCGTTCGCCATCGACCGCACCGACCCGCGCTGCCACACGCCGCGTCGCAACCCGCCGGTCGAGGAGGCCCTCGCGGCGCTGGGGAAGTTCACCGAGTGGAGCTCGGCGGTCGGCGCCTACTTTCGGACGGAGCTCTTGCCGGTCCAGGCTGAGCCGTCGCTCAATGACTTCGATCGGGCTGCCCTCACGACCAAGGAGCTGTTTAGCCCCGTGATCCCCCTCTTCGAGGGCGACGGCCGCGGCGGATCGGCGGAGGCGGTCCTCCCTATGGCTCACGTGAACGCCTTCCTCGAGGAGCAACTTCGCTGCTTGAGCACCAAGCGCCAGCACCTGGCCCAGAGCTTTCCCGCCAACGACTCGGTGATCACCGTTGACGCCATGCACTTCATGCTGGCCCTCAAACACGCGCGTCAGATCTGCCGGGACCACTCGGCTGGCGTGGACTACGTCGAGGACATGCTGCGTCAGCAGCTCGTGGCGGCGATCGGCAAGGTCCTGTCCCCGGTGGACTTCGCGGAATACATGACCTTCCACCACCGGAAGCTCTTCAGGCCAGAGTTCCGCCCGCAGCCCTTCTCCTATGCGATCCGGCGCCCGGACCACGACCCTGAGGGGACGCTGAGCCTGGAGGTCGCGCGCTCCGAGACGGCTCCGATCGCGACCCTAGTTCAGCGCCGCCAGGCGACGCAGCCTATGAGCTTCCCCCTCGACGCTGCGACGCGGGTCGCTTTCATGGGGGACCGCTACCTTCACGCTTGGGTCGCGCACCAGTTCTCGGGCTCGAGGGAGGACTTGACCCTCGTGGCGCGGGCGCGCCAGTTCAGCAGCTACATCCTGCTCTTGGGTCGGATCGCCTCGGCCGACACCTTCCAGCCCAGCCACGCGATCATCGTTCAGAACAAGGACGTGATCGAGATCCCCCTCGACCTCGAGCAGATCCCGACGCCCAAGGAGTTCCGCGACGCGATCGAGTCGCTCTCGCCGGAGCAGCAGCGTTTCGCCAAGGCCTTCCGTGGCATGCAGCTCGAGAGCACGCTCTTTGGGGTCTGCGTGATCCAGATCAAGCCGCAGCTGGAGCGCTTGCTGAAGCTCCCCGCGGACAGCTTGACCAAGGAGATCAAGCTGACCCAGGATCTGCTCGAGCTCTTCATGGAATATCAGATCCCGAGCGACCTCCTCTCGTATTCGGGCACCGACCCTGAAGCGACGCCGGAGGACAAGCTCGAGCTGGTCCGGACCTACGTCGGGCGGATGCAGGAGTTGATCGAGCGAGCCAAGCAGAAGGAGCTCGAAGAGGCGCAGCAGCGGGAGGCTTTCCGCCGGGCTGAGAGCGACAGCAGTCACCGGCCCCCGCGACTTGCGCGAGGCGTGCCGGCGGATCCCTTCGGGAGCGCGGATCCCTTCGCTGTGGGGGCGGGCGCCGACCCCTTCGGGGGCGAGGTCATGCTCTCGGCCTCCTTCGCCGCTCCTGCCGGCGGAGACCCTTTCGCCGCACCGGCCGGCGGAGATCCCTTTGCCGCTGCGGCCGGCGGTGATCCCTTCGCCGCGCCGCCTGCCCCGAGTTCGGCGCCTCCGCCCAGCCCGCCTCCGGCGGCGGGCCAGACGACTCCTGAGGCGCCGACTTCGCAGCCCACACCGACTCCGCAGGATCTCCCGCTGGAGTCCTCGGGGGACAGCGGCGGTGGGGGCCTGGACTACACCGAGATCCCTGGCCTCTTGGATCGGCGAGTTGAGCGCCTCGACGCTGACAGCGCGCTTCGGGCCACGATCATTCATCCGGGTGAGATCTGGCGGAAGAGCTACCTCGAATCGCTCCTGGCTGACGTGGCGGAGAAGAACCTCTTCCCTGACGAGCAGCGGAGTGAGAAGGACAAGGCCTTCGACTTGATCGACGCTCTCTCGAAGTCAGGGGACCTTGCTTTCGAGGACGCGAGCCTCCATGTCGTGATCGCTTCGACTCACTGCTTCGACAAGACGCTCTTGGAGACGGTGATTCAGGGCAACGTGAATCCGATCGAGAAGGTGGAGCGCTCGTCCATGATCGTGGCGACCACGATCCACGATCGGCCGGCGGCCGAGCTCCTCCTCGAAGGCCAGCGGCAGCGCTTCTTCGCGACCTCTCCTCAGCTCGAGGCGGCGGAGCGCGCGATCGGCGGCGAAGGCTAGGGCCGGCTCTCTGCCCCTCATGCTGACCTGCCTGGGCTAACGGCGGGATGCGGGAGAGCGGTCGTCCTCGCGAGCCCTGGTGCTCGTGCGTAGTGTGCGCTGCATGAAGCGCCCCTCTCTAAGCCTGGCCGGAGTCCGATCGTGAGCGTCTTGAAGGAGCTCCTTGAACTCTTGCGGCTCGAGCGCCTCGAGGAGAGCTTGTTCCGGGGCCAGAGCCAGGACCTGGGGTGGGGAACTGTCTTCGGGGGACAGGTCTTGGGCCAGGCTGTCTCGGCGGCTGAGCAGACGGTTCCTGTCGAGCGACGGGTGCACTCGCTGCATGGCTACTTTCTTCGCAAGGGCGACACGACCAAGCCGATCATCTACGACGTCGATCGGATTAGAGACGGGCGGAGCTTCACGACTCGGCGAGTGGTCGCTATCCAGAAGGGGCGACCGATCTTCAACCTCTCGGCCTCTTTCCAGGAGCCAGAGGAGGGCTTGGAGCACCAGGTCGTGATGCCTTCGGCGCCTTCGCCTGAGGACCTCCTCTCGGAGCGTCAGCTGGCGCAGAAGTTCGAGGAGGCGCTCCCGGACTGGATGCGAGCGCGGGCTTTGGGCGAGAAGCCTATCGAGATTCGGCCCGTTGACCCAGCGGATCCGCGGGACGAGCCTTCTGCGCGTGAGCCCAGGAGGCAGGCGTGGTTCCGCGCCAGCGGCGAGTTGCCGGAGGACCCACGGGTTCACCAGCATCTCTTGGCATACGCGTCGGACTTTCAACTCTTGGGGAGTCCTCTCCAGCCCCACGGGGTCTCGTGGTTTAGTCCGGGCATGCAGATCGCGAGCCTCGACCACGCGATGTGGTTTCACCAGCCTTTCCGCCTCGACGAGTGGCTGCTCTATGACATGGATAGTCCTGCCACGAGCAGCGGGCGCGGCTTGGCCCGTGGCCAGTTCTTCACGCGCGAGGGGGTGCTCGTAGCCTCTACTGCCCAAGAGGGTCTGATGCGCCGCTGGCCTTCGTCTCCAAAGGACGAAGGCGCGGGCTAGGCTCGCTGCGTGGGCTAGGCGGGGGGCAGGCAGGAGCTGCGTGACGCGCCCTCGATACCCGCGGATCGCCTTGGCTGTGCGCCACTGCCGAAGCCCGAGTTCAAGGGCGGCTCCCTGCGCGGATCTCTGGGGCGACTCGCCGTGTTGGGTGCTGATCGCAGTAGTGACGGGTCTGCGCCCTCCAGGCACGAACCTATTGCGAACCTAGTCTCTCTGCGCTACAACTTCGTCACCTCAGGATGCCTAGCCCTCCCAGGTGACCCATGTCCTTCGCTCGTCGAGTCTTCAAAGGCAGCACTGTCGCTGTCGTGCGCCGGTGTTCTGAGCGCCGTTTCTTCCTCCGCCCCTCTTCGCGCCTCAACCGCAGCGTTCGCTTCCTCCTGGGCGTCTACGCCAACAAGCACGGGATCAGGCTCCACGCCTTCTGTTTCATGGGGAATCACTTCCACCTGATCTTGACGGACCCCAGGCGCAGGCTCCCCAAGTTCATGGAGGAGCTGGACTCCAT
>Ga0316202_10000088_pt1 | contig 147740 bp, 162 predicted proteins | sample 3monrhotite_MG_FD_204934 | JGI IMG/M metagenome (GOLD analysis project Ga0316202, IMG submission 204934) | Microbial mat bacterial communities from mineral coupon in-situ incubated in ocean water Damariscotta River, Maine, United States -... | ecosystem: Environmental > Aquatic > Marine >... | reverse complement strand
ACGTATCACACGCATTCCAAGCAATTCTATTAATAGTATCTTGACTAGTTTTTTGCATTATCTATTTTTCCCTTGTGATTAAAAAAGGATTATAGCTAATTAGAGGTTAGATTAATTTCTCAAACATGGTCTCATTGAGCTTGATTTTTTTATTTTTTAACTCAGCTAAAAGATATAACTCTTTTTGATGCAGATCTTGTAAAGCTACTATTTTTTCTTGCTCAGCAAGTGGAGGAATGGTTATCTCTAAATCTTCTAAATCCTTAGCTTGAATCATCTTAATGGTGCTACCTTTTAAATAACCATCTAAAGCTCTTTTTACCTTTTTTGAATTTAAAAAATAGGCTAAAAATTTACTATTTATTAGAGTAGTATTAACACGAATTATGACTACTAAAGATGAGACTAATAGACCTACATGCTCTGCATCTATGTAAGCAATATTATTAGGTTCTCTCAAACGTAAGAGTACATCACCATTTTGTGTTAAATATTCAGGTTTAATCTCTTCTTTAGTATCAAAAGAGACAAAATTCTCTTCTACTAAAGAAATCGTATTGTCAAATGATTTTAAAGATACAGTTTTATACTCTAGTGTGTTTTCATCTATTACAGAAGCTTTTTTTCTTTGTAAAACTATGCCTGTACGAATTATGGAAAGATTTCTTAACTTCAAAATAGAGCCTTTTTAATTAAATCTTGCGGTACTCTATGTGATTATTCTTAAATAGTACAATATTTATCTGTTAAAGTCAAGTTATTATTATTAAATAATACAATTTTTTACCAAAATAAGATTGCATATTGACTTAATTTTTTAATAATTTTAATCAGTTTTTTAATATATAATTGCCTTGTAAATATTTCATTTACAAATTCAAAAAAAGAAAAATTAATGATAGATACATATGAAGTTGAACAGCACACTGAAGAACCATTAGAGTATGAACTAGGTTTTTTAGGTGCATCGGTTACAGCATTCGCTGCTAGAACATTAGTAGCTACTGCTATTGCCACAGGTGGTAAAATAGTCGCAGAAAAAGTATGGAGCTCTGTATTTTCAGGTGACAATGGTGAAAAAATTGCTCCTCAAAAATATATTAAAGAGAATTTCAAAAGTATTCAGCTAAATACTGAACTACTGATTTCAAATATTGTAAATGAATCTAACTTTACAGATGCGCAAAATTTACTAGAAAGTAGTCTAAGCTTTTTTGAAGAAGGTCGCAGACTAAAGAATATAAATAAAATGGAAGCCTCTTTAAATGCTTGTATGGAAGCAATTCAAAAACTAAATGACGTTGACAACGTAACATGGATAAGTGCTTATTACACTGCTGCTAGTCAATATATTTTCTTAGCGCAACAGTCTCTAATTTATGACACAGAAAGATCAATCATAAATGAAGACATCATAATAACTCGCATAGATGAATTTTTATTATATGTGAATGATGATGAAAGACGCGAGAAAATAATTTCTGAAATTAAAAATCAATATACTAATGTAAGTCATAATGAAACAGCTGGATACTACCAATTTAGTATTAGAATGATGAAAGTAGGAAGTGAAAAAAAAGATGTTTACCTTAGATCTTATGACGAAACACAACTTAGTGCTGCTAGAGAAAAAATAGTTAATACTGCTTTAAATAATGCTTATACTCAACTAATACAACCAGACGTTATTCATCGTTGGGAACAGATTAAAATCAATTTGGATGAGACACAAATTGTTCCAGATACCAATTTGAATGTAAGTATGCAAGATACTGAAGACACATTGGAGTATGAAGTAGGTTTTTTAGGTGCATCAGTTACAGCATTCGCTGCTAGAACATTAGTAGCTACTGCTATTGCCACAGGTGGTAAAGCGGTTGCAGAGAAGGTATGGGGTTCTGTATTTTCTGGGAACAATGGAAAGTCTATTCCTCCAAAAACGTATATTAAACAAAATTTTAAAAGTATTCTACAAAATACTGAACTATTAGTCTCAGGTGTTGTAAATGAAAGCAATTTTAGAGATGCTCAAAATTTATTAGAAAGTAGCCTAAGCTTTTTCATGGAAGGTCGTAGTCTAAATAATATAAGTAAAATGGAGGCCTCTTTAAATGCTTGTATGGAAGCAATTCAAAAACTAAATGACGTTGACAACGTAACATGGATAAGTGCTTATTACACTGCTGCTAGTCAATATATTTTCTTAGCGCAACAGGCTCTAATTTATGACACAGAAAGATCAATCATAAATGAAGACATCATAATAACTCGCATAGATGAATTTTTATTATATGTTAATGATGATGAAAGACGCGAGAAAATAATTTCTGAAATTAAAAATCAATATACTGATGTCTCTTGTAGTTACTTTATGGGAGTTTATTGTTATTTCTCAATTTTAAAGATGAAAGTAGGCGATGAATACAAAAATGTTCAACTTAATTCTATAGATGCTTCAGAGACTGAAAAAACAGCTCTTAAAGCTGTTAGAGAAAAAATAGTTGATACTGCTTTAAATAATGCTTATGCTCAATTAATACAACCTGACGTTATTCATCGCTGGGAGCAAATTAAAACTTATTTAGAAGAACTTCCACAAGAGTAATTACCATAATGTTACCTCAAATATTTTCATCTTGTTTTTGAGGTAACAATAATATTATCTAAGCGATATACGCCTCGTACGAATAACTTTAAAAAGAGAAGATGGTTTATTCTGTGAAAATTCATCCTTAGTTAAATGCAAAATATCTGCATTATCAAAACAGAACTTTTCATCGTAATTTTCATTACTTTTATTTGCAGAAGTTGAATATGCCCAGCCAATTCGTTTTAAAAAATCGTGATGTTTTCCATCTTGAACAACTCTATAAGCAATACTGTTTAGGATATATGTTCTTTTTCTAGCTCTCCTAATCTCTTTATGTAGAAATTTTGGGACTCGAACTCTTTTTTTTAATGATTTTAAATCAGGGAGTGCTGTTAAGAATGGCTTATTTAAATCTCTTTGTTTTACTCTCGCGAGTGCAGTAGCATCTTGCGATAGAAACCCAACAGTTGTATCTGTTTGAGTTAACCAAACCATTTAACTATTTAAATAATCTTGCAAGGCTTTTGCATCTAGCACCTCTTTTGTAAGCATTTTCTCTAGTGCTTCAATTCCTGCGAGTGCTGCTGCTACCGTACTGAAGTATGGAGCGCCTGAACGAATTACTGTTTGACGTATTGTTCTTGCATCCTCTTTTGAGCTTTGAGTATTGATAGTATTAATCACAAGTGAAATCTCACCATTTTTCAAAATATCATCAATATTTGGACGACCCTCACTAATTTTTAGAACCTTATCTGCTTCAATGCCAGCTTCACTTAACAGCTTTTGTGTTCCACTTGTTGCTAACACTTTAAAGCCTAGTTTAACTAGTGCACTTGCAATTTCTACAGCATGTTCTTTATCTAAATCAGAAAGTGAAAGAAAACATGTACCCTCAGTCACAAGTTTATTACCAGCAGCAATTTGACTTTTTGCAAAACTTAAACCAAAACATGAGCTGATGCCCATGACTTCACCAGTTGACTTCATCTCAGGTCCAAGAACTAAATCAGCACCATAAAGTTTATTAAATGGAAAAACTGCTTCTTTAACACTTACATAGTCACGTTTTTTTGGTTTAAGCACACCATTGTCAAACTCGACAATGTTATTATCATAAGCATCTAAGGCATCTCTTAAACTCTCACCAACCATTACACGTGTTGCAATTTTTGCAAGTGGCATTCCTGTTGCTTTTGAGACAAATGGAACCGTACGCGATGCTCTTGGATTTACTTCAATCAAGTAAACCTCATCTTGATAAATTGCATATTGAATATTTAAAAGACCATTAACACCAAGTCCCAAAGCAATTACTTTTGTCTCCATCTCAACTTTTTTAATGATTTCATCACTAAGTGAAATAGGAGGAAGAGCACATGCACTATCGCCTGAGTGAATACCAGCCTCTTCAATGTGTTGCATAACTGAACCGATATAAACTTCTTTAGTATCACAAATAGCATCAACATCTAATTCAATTGCGCGGTCTAAAAATTTATCTACTAGTACCGGTGAATCATTACTAACACTAACAGCTTCATCCATATAGGTACGCAACTCTTGCTCGTTATAAACAATTCGCATCGCGCGACCACCAAGAACATAACTTGGACGAACTAGTACTGGATAACCTATAGTATTTGCAATTTCAAAAGCTTGCTCTTTAGTTGTAGCTGAACCATTTTCTGGTTGCTTTAAGTTATGCTCTTTAACAAAAGCTGAAAACTTCTCTCTATCTTCTGCCATGTCAATAACACGCGCTGGAGTTCCAGCTATTTTAGCACCAATCGCAGTTAGTGGTTTAGCAAGTTTCAGCGGAGTCTGCCCACCAAAGTGAACAATAATTCCATCAGGTTGCTCTACTTCAATTACCTCTTTAACATGTTCTAAATCAATCGGTTCAAAATAGAGTACATCACTCGTATCATAATCTGTTGATACAGTTTCTGGGTTACAGTTATACATAATACTTTGAATGCCCATCTCTTTTAACGCAAAAGAGGCATGAACACAGCAATAATCAAACTCAATTCCTTGTCCAATTCTATTTGGCCCACCACCAAGGATTAAAACTTTTTTCTCATCACCACTAGGTTTACGACCACCTTGAGGCATTCCAGTAACATTTGTTGTTGAGTATAAATACGGCGTTAATGCTTCAAATTCAGCTGCACATGTGTCAACTTCATTAAATTCATGCGAAACATTTAACTTCTTTCTAGCGCTATATAAATCGTTTTCGCTAAAGTCAATTTTTTCATTTGAACTAATTAATTGAGCTAACATTTTGTCTGAGAAACCAAATGTTTTAGCTTCACGCATATCGTCAGCATTTTGAAGTAGTTCAAGAGTCACTTTTTTCTCGTAAGCTATAATCTCTTCAATTTGGTATAAAAACCAAGGGTCAATTTTACAAATATCAAAAATATCTTCAACACTCAAACCACGGCGAAAGCCCTCTGCAACATAAAGGATACGACTATCGTTTGGACGTCTAATTTCATGGCGCATAGTCTCATCATCACAATCCATCTTTTCAAAACCGCTTAAATCAGTCTCTAGTGAACAAAGAGCCTTTTGCATAGATTCTTTAAATGTACGTCCAATTGCCATAACTTCACCAACACTTTTCATACCTGTACTAAGTGTTGAATCAGCTTCTGGAAATTTTTCAAAAGTAAAACGTGGAATTTTTGTTACAACATAATCAATTACTGGTTCGAAACTAGCAGCTGTACCTGTAATATCATTTTCAAGTTCATCTAAAGTAAAACCAACTGCAAGCATAGTAGCAACTTTTGCAATAGGATAACCAGTAGCTTTTGAAGCTAACGCACTTGAACGGCTAACTCGCGGGTTCATCTCAATAACAATCATACGTCCAGTTTTAGGGTCTACTGAGAACTGAACATTACTTCCACCAGTATCAACACCAATCTCACGTAAAATATCAAAAGATGAGTTTCTCATTCTTTGATACTCTTTATCTGTAAGAGTAAGTGCTGGGGCAACCGTTATACTATCTCCCGTATGCACACCCATTGGGTCTACATTTTCAATTGAACAGACGATGATACAGTTGTCATTACGGTCACGAATAACTTCCATCTCATACTCTTTCCAACCAAGTAAAGATTCTTCAACTAAAATTTCACTTACAGGTGAAGCTTCAAGTCCACGTTTAGCTAAAATTTTGTACTCATCAATATTATAAGCAACACCACTCCCGCCACCAGCAAGAGTAAAAGATGCGCGAATGATAATTGGAAAACCAATCTCTTCAGCAGCCGCCATTGCATCATCCATATTATATGCATAACGACTATTTGGCAAATCCATGCCAATTTTAATCATTGCCTCTTTAAAAGCTTGACGATCTTCACCTTTATTAATGGCTTCAGGATTAGCTCCTAGGAATTTAATCCCATCAAGCATCCCTTTTTCATACATGCTCATTGCAGCATTTAGTGCAGTTTGACCACCCATTGTAGGAAGAATTGCATCAACATTTTCTTGTTTAATGATGCGCTCAATCACCTCTTCGTTAATTGGCTCAATGTATGTACGATCTGCAAATTCAGGATCTGTCATAATTGTTGCAGGATTTGAGTTAATTAAAACAACTCTATAACCTAACTCTTTTAATGTTTTTACAGCCTGAGTTCCAGAATAATCAAATTCACAAGCTTGACCAATTACAATTGGGCCTGAACCTATTAAAAGTATAGTTTGTATGTCGGTGCGTTTTGGCATAAATAACCTCGCAGAAAAATTTTGTGATTTTACCTAATTAGCACTTAATTTAGCTAGAATCGCCCCAATGCTTTTATATATTCACATCCCTTTTTGCGATAGCAAGTGCCATTATTGTGCCTTTAACTCATATGTCGATAAGTTTGAACAAAAAGAAAATTATATGTCAGCACTCATAGAACAGTTACACTTTGAACTTAAACGATTCAATGTTAAAGCTGGCGATATAACAACACTCTTTATAGGTGGCGGTACGCCATCAACTGTCGAACCTAATCTTTATGCTCCTATTTTTAAAACAATAAAACCATATCTATCAAATTGTATAGAGTTAACATCTGAAGCGAATCCAAATAGTGCATCAAAAGAGTGGTTACAAGGAATGTATGAGCTTGGAATAAACCGTATTAGTTTTGGTGTACAAAGTTTTAATGATGAAAAATTAAAACTTTTAGGACGCGCGCACAAAGCAGAAGATGCAATAGATGCTATTAATAACGCAAAAGATATAGGATTTAAAAATTTAAGTCTAGATATTATTTATGCAACTGCAGGAGATACAAAAGAGCTCTTAGAAAATGACTTGAAAGAGGCTTTTTCTCTTCCAATTAATCATCTTAGTGCTTACGCTCTTACAATTGAAGAGAATACACCATTTGAAAAAAAGCCAAAACTTTCAGATGAAAAGCTTGAACTTACAAAATGGTTTTTTGAGAAACTTAAAGATAATGGCTTCAAACAGTATGAAATTTCAAACTTTGGCTCATACCAATCTAAGCACAACTTAGGTTACTGGAAACAAAAAGACTACATAGGACTCGGTAGTGGTGCCGTTGGTTTTTTAAAAGATAAAAGGTTTTATCCATCAACTGATATTGAAAAATATATTGAAAATCCTACGAAAATGCAAATAGAAAATCTAACAAAAGAAGAGTTACTTAATGAACATATCTTTTTAGGACTTAGAAGTAAAGTTGGAGTTGATTATTCACTTTTAAATAAAGAGCAACAAAAACGAGCAGATATTTTAGTTAAAGAGAAAAAAATTCTATTAAAAAATAGCCATTTATATAATCTTGACTATCTTCTTAGTGATGAGATAGCGCTTTTTATAGGAAATTAAGAATTATTGTATATATTTAAACCATAAATATGATTAAAATTTAACTCTATTCATATATAATGACTTCAACGCGATTGTATAGGGGGAGTTATTAATGTCAATAAATATTCTAGATACTTATCATTACCAAACATCTTTTTTTATAAAGAATAATACTTCAATAAGTCATTTTTGGTCGTTTTTAATTTTTAAACTTAATATTGAAAAAAATGAAAATTTATATAACAAGTTTGCTCGCTTGCACAATGTTTTACAGGCTAACAAAAACTTATTTGAAAATGGATTTACAATTAATATTTCAGAATCTATGTATTTATATAACATAGATATAGTTGATGCACCTATAAATATTTTGAAGTATCTTATAAAAAAATTAAAACAATTTAATGATTATTACGAACTAGACAACTATAGAATCTCATTTACTATTGATAAGAATCTAGAAAAACAGGTCAAAATAGTTTATGAAGATAATGTTTATAAAAAAGACTTTTTAACACAAGATGATATAGATGAGCTTGTAAACATAATAGAAAAAATGCAAAACTATAACTATAAACTAGCATATGATAGATTACAAACTACAGAATTACACAACTATAAATCGGTCTTTTCACACTATTCAAATATTATTTCAGAGTATGAAGATATGACAATTATTGGAAATATTATTGCAGAAATAGCAGTTATATTGTCTTTGTATGAAGAGTTATGCTTAGAAAATGAGAAATTTGTACGCCCACTTCTTGAGGGTTTCATAAATAACTTAGCTATATGGCACAACTCTATTTTTATTTATAAATCTGAAAAATCTAATTTTCTAAATGACTCTTTTGATGCTGACTTAAAACAGTTAAAGATTTTTTTAAATTTATACGATGAAGAGATATGCGAAGATGAACTTGAAGATATTTTTAATTTTTAAGAGTACTAATACAAATAATTACTCTAAAAAATATAATACTTATTACAAAACTAGTACAACGCTAAATATTAAAATAATACTCATTGATTGATATTTCGAAGTAAGTTTTCGATAAAATCACATCTAATTTAAAAAAGGTCACTGCTTATGTTCGGAATGGGTTTCACTGAAATAATATTAATTGCAATTGTTGCTGTACTTTTCTTAGGCCCTGATAAGCTTCCTGATGCAATGGTTCAAATTGCAAAATTTTTTAGAAGTGCAAAAAACACTCTAGCTGCTGCTAAAGATAGTATAGACGAAGAAATAAATATTTCTGAGCTTAAAGAAGAAGCTCTTTCTTACCAAAAGCAACTAACTTCGGCACATTCAAAACTAGACAATATTACTTCTGGAAAAATACTTAAAGATGAGCTTACATCAGTAGCTTCTAGTTTAACAGAAGATGAAACAAAGATTGAACCAAACTCAGATACTGTAACATTTCCTAAAAAGAAAAAAAAGAGTAAAAAGCAAGAGGATGAGATAGATGTTTGATGAGTTACGTCCACATCTGCGTGAACTACAAAAACGCTTGGCTATTGTAGTTGGTGGAGTATTTGTACTTTTCATCATCGCTTTTGCTTTTAATGAACCAATCTTAGCATGGGTTATTGAGCCTCTAAATGACGCTCTAAATACGCAAGTAGATGGTAAAAGCTTCATAGACCAAGGTAAGGTTACAACGCATCAAGTAGGTGGCGCATTTTTCGTAGCGCTTAAAGTCTCATTTTTTGCTGCAATAATTTTTGGAATGCCTATAATTTTATGGCAACTATGGCTTTTCATCGCACCTGGGTTGTATGCAAATGAAAAAAAGATGCTCATTCCATTTATTGTTGGTGGAACGAGCATGTTCATAATTGGTTCTCTATTTGCCTACTATATAGTTACACCTTTTGGCTTTACATTTCTTATAACATTTGGAAGTGCAAACTTTACGCCCTATATCAACATTGAAGATTATGTGGGTTTCTTTACAAAAATAATGTTTGGATTTGGTATTGCTTTTGAGTTACCAATATTTATACTATTTTTAGCACTTTTAGGACTCGTAACTGACCAAACACTAAAAGATTTTTTTAAATATGCCGTACTTTTAATATTCGTTTTTGCAGCACTACTAACACCACCAGACATTCTAACTCAGATGCTTATGGCACTACCACTAATCTTTCTATATGGTGTCTCAATTTTAATTGCAAAAGCGGTTAATCCTTACGTACCAGATGAAGAAGAAGAGATAGAAGAGACAAAAGAGAAATAGTTTGGATTCTCTTCTTACAGAAAACTACGATTTTAAACTACCTGAAAACCTTATAGCTAAAGAGCCTGCTTCGCCTAAAGATAGTGCGAAGTTAATGGTTTACGATAGATCTACTCAAAAAATTACTCACTCAACTTTTTCACAAATAGAAAAATTTTTACCAGATGATTGTGCCATACTTTTTAACAATACAAAAGTTATAAAAGCTAGGATTTTTGGTACTAAAAGTACAGGTGGTAAAATAGAACTGTTAATTAATAGACCTATGAAAGATAATTTAATAGAGGTTTTTATTCGAGGTAAAGTGCATGAGGGAACTCGCCTTAGCTTTGACAATGGTCTTGAAGCTGAAGTTGTATATATGCATGACAATGGTGCTAGAGAGATTCTGTTTTTCGAAAATAGACTAACAATTGACTTTGAGAGGTTAACTCAAATTTTAGAAAACATTGGTCATATTCCTTTACCCCCATACATTGACAGAGAAGATACACAATCAGATAAAGAGAACTACCAGAGTGTATTTGCTAAACACAATGGTGCAGTTGCTGCACCTACGGCATCCCTACACTTTACAAAAGAGCTGTTTGAGAGTGTGACTTCAACACATAAACATGAGTATATTACACTTCATGTTGGAGCTGGAACTTTTAAACCAGTTGAAAGTAAAATAATTACAGAACATCCTATGCATTCAGAAAGTTATCATATAGATGAAAATTCAAAAGATCTTATAGAATCCAATCAAAAACTTTTAGCAGTTGGAACAACAGTAACTAGAACTATAGAGTATTATATACGTCACAAAAAAAGTTACGGTGAAGCAAATCTATTTTTACACCTACAAAATAAACCTCAAAGAGTTGATTACCTTCTAACAAACTTTCATCTACCAAAATCTACACTTTTAATGCTAGTATCCTCTTTTATTGGGCTTGATACAATGCACCGTCTATATGAGGAAGCTATAAAAGAGAAGTATAGATTTTACTCTTATGGTGATGCTATGCTAATTTTGTAAAAATAATAGTACAATGCCAAAATATTAAAACAAAGGAATGTTTATGATTAAGGCTCTTTTACTATTAGTCTCATCTGTTTTGCTACTATCGTTGCAAGCAAATGAAAAAGTTACATTTAAAGGTACTGTTTACTCACTAGCTGGTAACACACAAAATGTTGGTTCAATCGCCCCTGTTGTTGAAGTTGTTACTTCAGAATTAAAAGCGAAATCTTTAGGCAATAAACAAACAAAGTTACAGGTAATTATTACTGTTCCAAGTATAGACACTCCAGTATGTGATCTTGAAGCACGCACATTTAATGAAAAAGTTGAAAAGATTCCTAATATAGATGTAACAATTGTCTCTATGGACTTACCTTTTGCAGCAGGACGCTATTGTGCAGCTCATTACATTAAAAATGTAACTGTGGCTAGTGATTTTAGAGATAAATCTTTAGTAAATGCTTATGGTGTACTAATTAAAGATGGTCCCCTGCAAGGTTTAGCAGCACGCTCTATATTTATCATCAAAGATGGTAAAATTGTCTACAAACAGCTAGTTAAAGAGATTAGCAGTGAACCAAACTATAATGATGTACTAAAAGCTATTAAACGCTTATCTTAAACTCTAAATAGAGCAAGCCCCTTGTTTGCTCTAGAAATAAAATTTATGCAGATGCTAATTCTATAGAAAAACAGACCCCAACATCTGTATTAAAAATATTAATTTTACCATCCATATGTTTTTCAATTATCTCTTTAGACATATATAGACCTATTCCTGTGCCTTTACCCTCATCTTTAGTTGTAAAGTAAGGGTTAAAGACTTTATCTAATATATCATTATCAATTCCACCACCATTATCACAACATGTTATAAAAATACTTTTAGATACCTTTTTAGCTGTTATTTTAAAAAAAGATGAAGTACTCTCTTTTTCTATAAGAGCATCTTTAGAGTTAGAGATAAGATTCAATATAACTTGTGATAACTCATTTCTGTAACCCTCAATTTTTAAATCTTTTTCAAACATTTCAATTTTAAAATCAATTAAATTTTCTTCAAATGTATCTTCAACAATGGCATACGTATCTTTAAATAAATCATACAAAGAGAAAAGCTCTTTTTCTTTATTAGGTGCAAAAAAGTTTCTAAAATCATCAATTGTTTTAGACATACCATTGATTATATCCATACTTTTTTCAACACTACTATTTAGTTTTTTATCATCTAAAAAATTATTGTCGTTATAAAACTTTAATTTCTGAATTATTAACCCGATAGTATTCAGAGGCTGTCGCCATTGATGGGCAATATTTCCAATCATCTCACCCATTTGAGCAGATCTTGCTTGCTGCATAAGTTGCCTATCTATTCTAAGTATATTCTTTTCATTGATATAGACAAACCATAGAATAAAAAACAGAGAGACTAACGTTATTGAAATAAGAATGATTTCTAATTTTTTATATTTTTTCAATTCATTTCTAATAATCTCTTGAATGCCTAACTCGATAATATCAGCAGCATCAATAAGCGCATCGAAATGCTCATCAAATTTTTGATCTAAATATGTTCCAGCTTTTGCATCATGATACATTGAATATCTCTGTAATGTAAGCTTTTCATAAATATCTAAACTATTAGACAACTCTTTTATATTTTCTCTTAATTTAGGGTCAGTGAGTGCAATAAATTCACCCTCATAGTTCTCACCGCCATTTAACATAGCATTTATATACCATTTTGCATTTTCAATATGCTTTTTAACCACAACTATCTTCTCATTTTTATCACCACTCAATATCTCTTCTAACCACAGATGTGCTGTAGTTGTCTCATACTTTACAACCATAGTAGCATCAATTAAAGGTCCATACTTAACACTTAAATCATGTCCTCGTTCAAAACTGTAATTTAGTAAAACAATAAATAAAATACCCAAAGAGAATATAGAAGCTAAAATATAATAAACTTTTCTCATAATATACTTACTTTAGAATAATTCAAAGTCATCTTCATCTTCTATAACATCTGTATCATTAAAAATCAATTCAAACTGTAAAATTGTACTAAATAGTGAACTATCTAAATAGTGAATATCATTAGCACTAAAGTCTACAAATACAGTTCGTCTCCAATTAGATAAGTCCAATAAAATATTTGATAGAAAAAGCTCAATTTTTCTCACCTTTGTATCATCAACATCTTTTTGTTCAAGTGCAAGTAGTAAATCAGCTAAAGAGTTAATTGCAAATGATAGATCTTCAAACTCCAATAAAAGTGCAATGGTCGATGAATATTTTAATAACTTTGTTCCTATGTCATGAAGTGGTTCTAAACTCTTTTTCTCTTCAAAATCAGTCAAAGCTTCATTAATCTCTGTCTCTAAATCAATTAGTTCATCTATCTCTGCTATTACATAAGAATCAATCTCTTTACTATATTCAATTGAGCTAACAGACACATTATTACGAGATCTCTTTAGGACATCTTTCTCTTTAGAATCAAGTGTTCTTTTGAGTTCGCTATTTTGGACAATAACATCTTCAATAACTTCAGATTTAATAACACTATTATCAATATACATTGCCTTATGGCTCTTTTGAATAAAGTCCTCTAGTCGTTCGCTATAGTGACTAATTTTAAGTTGCTGATACTCTACAAGAGTAATGTTATTAAAAGTATACATTTTTAAAGGTGTATCATCTGAAGATTTAACATCACTAACTATTAAATAATATATATGTCTTCCAACACTCATAGAGATTGAGACTTTATTTGTTTCTGAATTTTCATCGATCTCTTCAAGGCTAGAAACTGTACCACTCTTTTTTTCAAAAATAGAATCAAGCCTAAATTTACTTCCAAATAAATCATTTGAATCTTTATGCACAATGTCTAAAAACTTTGTATTAGCAAATCTAACCTCTTCTTCATCATAAATAATAATTGGATTTGGACTATGTTCTAAAAAACTAGTTAGTGTTTCAATATGATGTTTATCTTTTTGTCTATTTTTAGTAACCTCTTCTTCAACTCTTTGCTCTAAAAAACTATTTAACTCTTCAACCTCTGTTACATCTTGACGCAAAGCGATATACTCAAGTAGGTCACCATTTTCATCTAAAATTGGCATAATAGTAGCAGTGATATAGTAACTTTTTCCACTTTTATTAATATTTTTAATTTTCCCTTTCCAAACTTTTTTATCTTTTATTGTCTTCCATAACTCTTTGTATATATCTGAGTTTTCATCTGGATGTCTAACGATATTGTGATTAGAACCAATTAACTCATCTTTCGTATAACCTGAAATATCACAAAACTTCTGATTGACATATGTGATAATTCCATTTTTATCTGTTTTAGAGACAATTGAGCCCTCATCAACAGCCTTTTTATACTCTTTAAGTAATTTTTCACTCTTTTTTAATTCCATACTATTTACTAAATACTTAGCAGTTTGATTTAGTTTTTCATTTATTTTTTGTAAATTAAGTGGTTTTAAAATGTAACTATCAATACCTATATCTATAGCTTCTGACATATATCCAGCATCATTAAAAGCAGTAGTTACAATAATTGGGGTAAATTTATTTAACTGTTTAATGTTTTTTGACATCTCTATGCCATTCATTTTGGGCATGGCTATGTCTGTTAGGACTATATCTGGGGTAAACTCTTTAAAAAGTTCTAAGCCCTCTTCTCCATTCTTTGCAACATATAATTTATCTACAGCTATTTTAAGATACTCTACTAACTCTTCTCTTGCTACTTTTTCATCTTCAACATAAAGAAGAGTTAAGAGATTTAAATACTTATTGTCCATTTAACCACCTATTATTAGTTATAGACATTTTATGCAAAAAATACTTACACTTGAATGGAAAATTTAGTATACTATCGTTAATTTTAAATTATACATAGGTAAAAATTATGAAACTAGTGTCACTTTCTGAAATGATATTGTTATACATTGAAGATAATGAACAAGTTCGTATTGAGATGCAAGAGCTATTAGAGGACAGATGTTCAAAATTATATGTTGCAAAGAATGGAGAAGAGGGCTTAGAACTTTTTAAAGAGTTTACCCCAGATATAGTCCTAACAGACATAGCCATGCCCAAAATGAATGGCATAGAGATGTCAAAAAAAATATTAGAAATAGATAAAAGTACCCCAATTATTATAACTTCTGCTTTTAGTGATAGTAAATATCTACTTGAAGCTATCTCAATAGGTATTCACTACTACCTACTTAAACCAGTAGACCTAAAAAAACTTTTTGAGACATTAGGAAAGGTGTCATCAAAAATTCTCCTACAAAAAAAACTTAAACGTAGTGAACAGATTCTATCTCAATACAAAGATGTAGTAGATAATAGTTCTATTGTTTCAAAATCAGATAAAAGTGGAATTATTACCTATGTGAACCAGCAATTTTGTGATATATCTGGATTCACTGAAGATGAGTTAATTGGGAAAAATCACAACATTGTACGCCATGAGGATGTCCCTAATTCATTTTTTAAGCAGATGTGGAACACAATTCTAGCAAAAAAAAGATGGAATGGAACTGTTAAAAATAGGGCAAAAAATGGCTCTGTATATTATGTAAACTCAACAATAACGCCTATATTAGATGAAAATGGTAATATTATTGAATTTATATCCATTAGACAAGATATAACTAAACGTGAACTTCAACGCCAAAGATTAGAGAACAAACTTCAATCAAGTGCTAAAACCTTAGATGAGAAAATAAGCTTTATCGAAGAGTTTGAAAAAGCTTTAATAAAAGGTAATACACTCTTTTGTAGGATAAATATTTATGGGATAATAACCATGGCTAGTGATGCGCTAAATACTCTCTTTGGTTTTGATTTAACAGGAACAGAGTATAGAAATTTGATTACAAAAAAAAGTATTCAAAAAATGTTTTTTAGTAATGTACAAAATCATGAACCTTGGCAGGCAATGATTGAGCATACTGATAAAAATGGTAGTGAGTTCTTCTTGCAGAGCTCTTTTACCCCAATAGTAGGTGTTGAAAAAAATATTTTAGAGATATTCTGCTTTTACGTAGACTTGACTGAGAGTGTGAATTTAAATAAAGAGATATTAGCCACTCAACGAGAGGTTATATCTACAATGGGAGCAATTGGTGAAACACGTTCACGTGAGACAGGTGAACATGTAAAAAGAGTTGCTGAGTACTCTAAACTTTTAGCTATTAAATGTGGTCTAACTATTAAAGAAGCAGAAGAGTTAAAAATGGCCTCTCCAATGCACGACATTGGAAAAGTTGGAATTCCTGATTCAATTTTAAACAAGCCTGGGAAGTTAACAGAAGATGAATTTGTTATTATGAAAACTCACGCAGAACTTGGACATGAAATGCTACGTCACTCTAATCAACAACTTTTACTTTCAGCATCAATTGTAGCAAATGAGCATCATGAAAAATGGGATGGAAGTGGTTATCCTAGAGGACTTAGTGGAGAAAATATTCATATTTATGGTCGCATTACTGCAATTGCTGATGTATTCGATGCACTTGGACACAACCGTGTTTATAAAAAAGCGTGGCCTTTAGAAGATATTTTAGAACTATTAAATCGTGAAAAAGCAAAACATTTTGATCCAAATTTAATTGATATTTTTATGGAAAACCTTGAACAATTTTTAGAGATAAAGAATAGTTTCGATGACTAAACAATCAATTTTAATCATTGATGACTCTAAGCTTATCAACAATAGTCTTAAACTCTCACTAGAGAATAGAGGTTTTAATATAACTCAAGCATTTGATATTGCACAAGCTAAAGCTATTTTATTAAAGCAGGAGTTTACCTATGCGCTTTTAGATTTAATCTTACCAGATGGAAATGGTGAAGATCTTTTACCTTTTTTACAAATTCATGATGAGATTAGAGTTATTGTTATGACCTCTGATCGTGATAGAGATAGAAGAGAACATCTTTTTAGTTATGGGATAGTAATTGATTACATCACTAAAGAGCGCCATTTCCATGATATGGAACTAGAGATTGTTCAATTAATTCAAAGAATATCTACAAATTTTTCATTAACAATATTAGTGGTTGATGACTCAAACTTTATGCGAAACCATTTACGAATTTTATTATCAAAACGTGGTTTTAAAGTAGTAGATGCTATTAATGGTAAAGATGCTCTAGAGAAGATGAAAAAATTTAAAATTGACGCGGCAATGGTTGATTTAGAGATGCCTGTCATGGATGGTAATCGTCTTGTAAGTGCTATAAAACGAGATAAGGCTAATTTGCTAATGCCAATTATGGTTCTATCAGGTACAACAGAACCTGAAAAAATAGCTCGTGTCATAAAAAATGGAGCAAATGATTTCTTAAAAAAGCCATACGTCACAGAAGAGTTACTGCTTAAAATTGACAAAATGATGCAAGAACTTAAAAATCAAAGACAATTGCGAGAACAAGAGGTTCGTTTTGGACTTTATAACAAAGCAATAGATGAAGCAGCCATATTTTTCAAACTAGACCAAAACTTAAAAATTACATACTCAAATAAAGCATTAAGTAACATTCTAGCTAACGGCATATCCATTGCTAACAACACAAATTTTGCTAATTATATAGATGAAACAAGTTCAAATAGCCTAAAAGAGTTACATGAAGCTATAAATGATTTCAAATCTTATCAAGATATATTTTCACTAAAAAGTGAGCATTTAAAAAATGTAAAAATTCGTTTAACATTTACGCCTCTATTTGATGTTGAGAAAAATATATACGAAATTATAGTTATAGGATTTGATGTTTCACTTCTACATAAAAAAGAGGAAATCTTACAAGAGCGTGTAGAGGTAGAGACAAAACGAAATTGGGATCAAAATAGAATGCTAATCCAGCAATCTAAAATGGCATCAATGGGAGAGATGATTGGACATATTGGGCACCAATGGAGACAACCATTAAATTCACTAGGTTTAATGTTCCAAAAATTAAATAGAGCCCATAAAAAAAATATGCTAAATGATGAATTAATGGAGCAATCTACTCAAAAAGCAATTCGTATCATAGAGCAGATGTCAAAAACTATTAATGATTTTAGAGACTTTTTTAAAACAGATAAGCAATGGCAAGACGCGAAACTCTCTATAGTAACAGAACAAGCTTGTAATATTATTGAACCTGCATTGCAAGAGAATAGAATTAGACTTATTGTAAATGAAGATAGTGACATAACTATACCATGTCTTAAAAATGAACTATCTCAAGTAATTATGAATATCTTAGCAAATTCTATGGATGCAATTGTTCTGAAAAAAATGAAAAATGGTGAAATAATCATCACTTTTGGACACAATAAAAAGAGTGCTTATATTATAATTGATGACAATGCAGGTGGAATCCCAGAAGATATAATTGAAAAAATATTTGAACCATACTTCACAACAAAAGAGAAAGATAATGGTACAGGGATTGGTTTATATATGTCAAAAGAGATTATTGAAGAGCATATGAATGGAAAACTTCAAGTTTTTAATACTCTATCTGGGGCATCATTTAAAATATTCCTTCCACTAAAACAAGAAAATGAAAAAGAGTTTGTAAATGAATAAAGAGCCACTAATTTTATATGTAGAAGATGAAAAAGATATTCGTCATGAGATGAGTGAAATACTCTCACTTGATTTTAAAAATATTATAATCGCTGAAAATGGTCAAGATGGATTAAAAATGTACCAAGAGCATAATCCTGACTTAATTATAACAGATGTTCAAATGCCATATATGAATGGAATTGATATGAGCAAATCTATCTTAGAAATTAATAGAGATGCAAAAATAATTGTAATGACCGCTTTTAATGAAAGTGATTATATTACGAGTGCAAAAGAAGCTGGTATAAAAAGTTACATTAATAAACCTGTAAATATAAATGAACTTTTTGATAGCATACATATGCTTCTAGCATTAAAGTAGTATAACTTTAGCATTCACAATTGCTATTTTTCCATCTAACTCATACTCTAAAAGTTGTTCTCCAAAGCGCCTATAAGCCTCTTCATAATCTGAATTTTTAGAACACCAATTTAAAAGTTCATCATCTATTCTATCTGATAGTACTCCAAAAAGCTCAACAAACTTATCAATACTATCAATTATTTGAGCGTCACCTGAAGCTAAAAGTGCATTTGTACCATCACTCTCACCTGCTCTTTGAGGTAAGACAAATAGCTCTTTACCCTGTTCTATCGCCCAGCGTGCACTATGCATTGAACCACTAGAGCTATCAGCTTGCGCGATTACAACAGCGTCACTAAGAGCTGTAACTAATCTATTTCTCTCAATAAAGCTATACTTATTTGAGCGTGAACCTTTTGGGTATTCACTTATAGCAAGCGCATCTTTATAAATTTGTTCTATCATCTCTTTATTTGTTTTTGGATAAATTACATCTAGTGAAGTTGGCATTACAGCAATTGTACTTTTTATCGCAGCACGATGAGCAACAGCATCAACACCTAAAGCTGCACCACTCACAACTACAACTCCGGCGCGCGCAAGCTTTGATGATAGCTCATGAACTAACATTCTTGTATAATTTAACATTTTACGTGAACCAACAATTGCAACTTTTGGTTTATCTAAAAGTGAGAGATTTCCACTAAAGAAAAGCTGTTTTGGAGGAGTTTTTATATTTCTTAGTTCACTTGGAATCTCATTAAAGAAGCGCATTTAAATTTGATTTAAATATATAAGTTCAACATCTTTACTAAGTTCACCTTTTAACGTCTTTATTGCTTTTAGTGTCTCTTTACGCGGGTGTCCGATTGCAATTGCTAGACCTGTAGCTTTTGCTATTTTAATAGCTTCTCTAATCTGTCCTTGAACATACTCTACACTATTTTTATGATCTAAAAAGACATCTCTACCAATATAGTGTATAGATCTCTCCTTACACAAACGAGGAGCTTGAGTTTTGCTAGTTGTTCTGCTATCTACAAAAGTCAATCCATATTTATCTAAAGAGTCATAAAGATGAGCCATTGCCCTATAGTCTGAAGTAAATAGACTCCCAGTATGGTTGTTTAAGAACATTAAACGTGGGAAATCTTTTTTTATCTTTGCTATCGTTGTATCAATTCTTTGAGCTGAATCTGTTACATGCAGAGTATCTGGTTCAGCGTGAGAATGAGAAATAGCTTCAAGAGGTAAATGAACCATATAAAACTCTTCATTCTCTGCCATTTTTGGTGTATTTGGATGAATAGCATTTGCTGGTAAAAAAGACATTGTTATTGGAAGTCCAAGTGATTTAATATTTCTTACTTGTGAAGAGAAAGATATATCATCTAATATTATTGCAATACGAGGCTTGTCTGATGTTAATTTTTGGTCTTTTTTTACTTTACTTTTAGGTGCTAAAACTTTTCTTTCATGTTCTTGTGAGGCTCTTAAATCATCAATTTCTGAGATACCAAGATCATAACCAGCTAACTCTTTTTGACTGCTTTCAAGTAAATCTTGAAGTTTTTTGAGCTTACTTATCTCTATCTCTTTTTTTTCTAGTTTTTTACTTGCATGTTGAGAACCAAGTTCAAAACTTAACACTCCAATGGAGAGTGAAATACCAACAGCAAAAACCGCAACAATAACAATTGCAAGAATTCTCTTTTTAGATAGATGAAAAGATTTTTTAACCCTTTTTTTAGCTCTTTTTTGCATTAATGTTTTGTACTTTTACCTAAAACAATTTCAACTTCTAAAAGATCAATATCTTTATTTTTCTCAGTTGTAATGTGTATATCTTCAACTTCAGTATATTTTTTAATTACTTCAATTAAATCTTTACGTAAATCATCCATAAATGGAAAACTATTCTCAGCGCGCTCATGAGCGAGCATAATTTTTAGACGGTCTTTTGCAGATTCTGCACTAGCTTTCTTCTTTCCAAAAAATTTCTCAATTAAACTCATTTAAAAAGTCCTTTGAACATTGCAGCAAAGCCTTTTTTTGCCTTTAAATCCATATAGTCCACATCTTCACCCATTATTCTTTTTGTAATTCTACGATACGCTTCACCAGAAAGTGCTTTATCATTTCTTACGATTGGCTCACCAGTATTTGTGGAACTTACAACTCCCTCATCATCAGGAACCGCACCAATTAATGGCAATGCTAAAATCCCAAGGACATCATCAATACTAAGCATATCACCACGTTCAACCATATCAGGCTTAATACGGTTTACAATGACATGCTTTTGAACCTCTTCTCCACGTTTAGCTTTTTCACTTTTTGCATCAATTATCCCAATAACACGATCAGCATCACGTACAGCAGAGACATCAGGTGTTGAAATAATTAAAGCGCGATCTGAAAATGCAATAGAGTGTTCAAAACCACTCTCAATTCCAGCAGGAGAATCAACTAAAATATAATCAAAATCAGCTTTTAATGATTCAATTAAATTTTTAACTTTCTCTCTTTCTAAAACATCTTTATCATTAGTCTGTGAAGCTGGCAAAAAGAATAGACCTTTACTCTTTTTATCGTTAATTAGTGCTTGAGAAAGGTTACATTTACCCTCCATTACATCAATAACATCATAAACAATACGATTTTCAAGTCCCAAAATCATATCTAAGTTACGCAAACCAATGTCAAAGTCAACCGCTACAACACGATTTCCCTCATTAGCTAAGCCTACAGCAATATTTGCTGTTGTTGTTGATTTTCCTACACCGCCTTTACCAGACGTTACTGTGATTACAATGCCCATTTATCCTCTTTATACGAAAGAAAGTTTTTTAATTATAATTTATATAAGCAATTAAAGTGCCATAAGCAGAAAGTAAAATTTCAAATGTGCCCAAAGGCACATTTTTTGAAGGCAATACTAGTTTTTGTCTAAATCAACAATTTTGTTTTTAGCAATCCATGGCATCATCTCACGAAGACCATTTCCAGTTTGCTCAATTAACGATGCTGCTGCGTTATTACGCTCAGCGTTCATTCTTGGGTATCCTGTTTGACCCTCAGCAATAAAGTCTTTTGCAAAACGTCCATCTTGAATCTCTTTTAAGATTTCTTTCATTGCGGCTTTACTGCTCTCATTAACAACACGTTTTCCAGAAACATAATCGCCATACTCAGCAGTATTCGAGATTGAATAACGCATATCAGCAATTCCGCCTTCAAACATTAAGTCAACAATTAACTTAAGTTCATGCAGACACTCAAAATATGCAAGTTCAGGAGCGTAACCAGCTTCTGTTAATGTCTCAAATCCAGCTTGAACAAGTGCAGTAGCACCACCACAAAGAACAGCCTGCTCACCAAAAAGGTCAGTTTCTGTCTCATCTTTGAAAGTTGTCTCAATAATTGCAGTACGTCCACCACCAATTGCAGAAGCGTAAGAAAGTGCTAACTCTTTAGTTGTTCTACTAGGGTTTGCACCAACTGCGATTAAATCAGGAATTCCACCACCACGAACAAACTCAGAACGTACAGTATGACCTGGTGCTTTTGGAGCAATCATTGTTACGTTAATATCAGCTGCTGGTTTAATACGTCCATAATGAATGTTAAAACCATGACCAAAAGCGATAGTTGCACCACTTTTTAAGTTAGGAGCAATCTCATTTTCATAAATTTCTGCTTGATTTTCATCTGGAAGTAAAATCATAACAACATCAGCCACTGCTGATGCCTCAGCAACTGTCATTACAGAAAAGTTTTTAGCCTCAGCTTTTGCCCAACTACTTCCACCTTTTCTTAAACCAACTACTACTTCTACACCACTATCACGAAGATTTTCTGCGTGAGCATGACCTTGAGAACCAAAACCAATCATTGCAACTTTTTTGCTTTTGATAATATCTTGATTACAATCTTTGTCATAATATACGTTTAATGCCACGATAACGTCCTTGTGCTCTAAATTTTCGCAATTGTAGCTAAAAATATATTTATCTTATTTGAATTACAGAATTTATGTAGTAGAATATCGTCAATTGATGTTTGAAGGTGTGTTTTATATGAAAGAAATATTAAAAAGACAGATTAAGCAACTTCCACCGTTGCCTGAATCTATAGCGCAAATCGAATCTGTTTATCACAATCCTGAGAGTACGTTTAGGGATATGACAAAAATTTTAGAGCGCGATCCTATGCTTACAGCTAGTTTACTAAAAGCTGCTAACTCTCCTCTTTATGGTTTTAGTCGTGAGATAAATAATGTTGGGCAAGCCGTTTCACTTTTTGGAATGGGTACAGTTAGAGGTTTTGCTCTTGCTACCATTGTTAAAGAGAGTTTTACTCTAGATCTATCTCCTTATGGAATTACACCAGATATTTTTGCACAACTTTCAGAGATGCAAAATGCTCTAGTAGCTGCATGGTATAAAAAGACCAAGCCTGCACTTGTAAATTCACTCTCGCCCGCTGCTTTTTTAGTGGAGCTTGGAAAAGTTTTAATCAGTAGATGTGTAGAAGAGGAAAAGTGTTCTAAAGAATTTAATGAAAAACTAAAAACTGAGGGGGTTGATAAAGCAGAAGAGGAGTACTGCGGTACTAAAACAGCAGCAGTATCAGCAACTATCTTTGATCACTGGAAATTTGAACCTGAACTTATAACAATAATAGAAAATAGTGATGATCCAACAAAAGCACCTGAAGAGGCAAAACTTCTATCAGCCTCACTTAAAGCTGTACGTTTAGCAATAAATATAAATGCTACAATAACACCTGAATCAACAGAAGCTGCATTAGCTGTTATCGATGAGTTTGAACTTGATAGACCATCTTTTGAAGCAGCTCTTAGCACACTTGCACCTGCAGAAGAATAATGATTGAACTCCTTTGGCGTCTACTTGACGCTGGGATTGCCTCAAATGCCACTTTAAAAGATTCTGAACAAACTTTTATCTCTAAACTTATAAATCTAAAAATTTTAAAAACTGAAAACAACACTCTACTATTTAATACCCGTTATGTAGTCGGATACATAGAGTTTAGTCAATCAGGTTCTGCCTATATTAGAGCGCTACACTCTAGAACAGATGAACTATTTATTGACAAAGATGATTTAGCAGATGCCAAAAATGGTGATCTTGTAATTGCTAGACGCATAATCTCACCAAGATCTTCAGCTAGCGGTGCAGTTACATTAGTAGTACAAAGCGCGTCTCGTAAGATTCTAGTACTTGTTAAAGATAATCAGCTACTTGATATACTAACTTCAGCGCCACTTACAACCAATATTGATACATTTAAATACAAAGATGAGACAATTTTAGAACTTAATTTTGATGCTACTGAAGTTGTATCTGAAGTTGGTCATTTAAGTGATGCAAGAGTTGATGAGATAATTTCACTAGCGCGCCATAACAGACCAGATGAGTTTGATGAAAAAGTTATCTCATCTTTACCTACAACTATGCCAAATGAGCCTCATAGAGTTGATTTAACTGAGTTAAATTTTTCTACAATAGATCCAACAACTGCAAAAGATTATGATGATGCAATATATTTTGATACAACATCAAAAACACTATATGTAGCAATTGCAGATGTAAGTGCATTTGTTACTGAGGGTTCACCTCTAGACATTGAGGCGCAAAGAAGAGGTTTTAGCATCTATTTTGCTCATAGAGCAGTTCCAATGCTACCATATAAACTTAGTGAAGAGTTATGTTCCTTGCAGCCTCATGTTGAGAGATTTGCTTTTGTATGTGAAATGAAAATGGATGGCTCAACAGTAAAAACCTCTAAGTTTTATGAAGCAATCATAAAAAGTGCAAATCGTTTTACTTATGATGAAATTGATGAGCATCTTGAAAATCCAAAGACAATAGATAAAAAGTTTTCATACATCACTAAATTATATGACTTAACAAAAAAGATACGTAATGAGCGTCTAAAAGATGGTCTTGATTTTCAAACAACAGAGACTCGCCAACATTTAGATGAAAACCTACTACTAGAATATACAACATTAGAGTACTCAACTGCCTCACACGCATTAATCGAAGAGTGTATGCTTTTATGTAATGTTCAAGCTGCAATTATGATGAAGGGTAAAGGACTTTTTAGAGTTCATGATGAGCCATCTTTACAGAAACTATCAGGGCTTTATGAACAACTTGGCACTCTTGGAATCCCTATTAAGCATCAAGATAACATTAGAGATATGTTTAAAGAGATTCAAAAAGTATCCAATCAGACATTAATGAAAGAGCAGATTGATGCAATATTAATAAAGTCACAAATGCAAGCTAGATACTACGTAGATTCTAGTGAACACTTTGGCTTAGGATTTAAAACATATACACATTTTACTTCACCAATTAGAAGATATAGCGACCTCTTAGTTCATAGACTAATAAAAAAACGTTTAGCAAAAGATGAAAAGGGGTATAAAGAGCTTATGAAAAATATGGCATCTTTAAGCCTTGATATAAGTGAAAAAGAGAGAGAATGCGATAAAGTACAATATGATTTTACAGCACGTGTATATGCAAGATGGGCAAAAAAACATATCAATACAACACTAAAAGCTAATATAAGTTCATTAAGACCAAAAACAGTAGCCCAATCACTTGAACCAATTACAGGAATGCGTATATTGTTAAGTAGTACACACAGTTCACTGTTTGATGAATTGAGTGTAAAAATTGCCGACGCCAATTTACTTAGTACTATTGTTACTGGTTCTGGTATAGAAAACTAAATTTAAAAGGAATATATAATGAAGAAAAAAATAGAAATATCAAATGCGAATATTGCATTTGACACTGGAAAAGTAGAATTTAAAGATAGTGATGGAAATGTTGTTGAAGAAGATAGCCTTAAAGATAAAACTTTAGAGTTTGCAAAAAAAGCATTTATGCTGACTCCATTAGGAATGACTTATATTGCTGGAAAGAAAATCGGAGAAAAAACAGGCATTATCGATAAAGCTATAAATGAGAATGAGCTAAATAAAGTTGAAGATATTAGTTTTGAGCAAGTTGTTGAACTAATATCTGAGGGAAAAGATAAATTTGACGAACTAGATATGTCATTTAATGCCTCACAAGCCAATGGACTTGGTATGACAGCAATAGCACAAGCAATATCAGACAAAGATATAAGTATTCAAATGGGTAAAAAAGGCGATATAGATTTTCAGATAAAAGTTACATATAAAAAATAGATTAACTAAAATTTTCCTCAATATATTTTTCAATTTTTAAAGAGGCTTTCATAGCCTCTTCGTAATAGACTTCATTAAATATTCCATCATGAATATAGGCTGAACTCTCTAGATTATTTAATACTTTTTTGGCATCTGAGTAGAGTAAAATATTCTCAATTGCTACAACATTACCCATAGTTCCAATAACAACTATAATGCTATTTCCATTATCAGCATCATCAAAAGCCAAAGCCATATCTTGGTATTTAGGCGCAGTTCCTCCAAAAAAAACGATGTAAGGCTTTACAAACTCAGATGCGCACTTAGGACAGACATCTTCATTTGGTATAAACTCCTTATAGCCTATCTCCCAAATATAGCCACATGATTTACAATCCATCTTTGTAAGTTCACCATGAACATGTAATACATCACTGCAGCCAGCTTGCTCAAAAAGATTGTCTACATTTTGTGTAATGATTATAGTATCACTAGGATATTTTTTCTGTATACGAGAGACCATTTTATGCGCTTCATTTGGCTTGACTGTACCAAGCTGAACTCGTCTTTGATTATAGAACTCATGAACTAACTCAAAATTAGTTTGCCATGTTTGCTCAGAGCAGACATCTTCTATTTTATGATTTTCCCACAAACCATCAACTTCCCTAAATGTACTGATTCCAGACTCAGCGCTAATTCCTGCTCCACTAAAAAATATAATTTTTGCTTTTCTCATTGTGATTCCCAATAATTATAAATTTTTTCATCATATGGTAGAAGAAAAGAGCCTCTTTTCTCATCTCCATATATTTTAACTTCAGAACTTCCATCTAAAAGCTTTTTTGCAAGCAACCAGCAGACAAATGCATCAAGATAATCATCTGATTGTTGCATTTTATCTTTTAAATTAGAGGTTACTAAAATTATACTTTTTGTAAAATTTAATTCAACTAATTTATCAACTATAATTTGACGTCTTTTTGCGATTGCATCTAAATTTTTATCTCTGCCTTTATATTGCCATGAGTCAAAAAAAAGTTCATTGTCCATCTCATTTTTTAGTAGAATCCATAAACTAAGTGCAGGATGAATTTCTGTGAGTTGCTTAGAGCTATTAAAGTTAATCTCATTTTCACTCATTATAAGGTTCCACTCTAAATTACAAACATAATTATAATTCATGACAGGATAAGCAAAAATATATTGTGAAATTGTCCAGTGAGGACAAGTAGAAAATCCAAGTGTTGAGATACCTTTTGGAATTTCTAAATGTTTTGCTGTTTTACTACGAAGATAAAAAAAACTCTCGATTTTACGAATACTAAAACTCTCATCTGCACCACTAAGAGGTGCATCCCAAGCAACAAAAATATTTTCGCCAACACTATCTAAATACTCTTTTAACTTTTCAACGCTAAAAGGTTTAAAGGTGTCACCATCAAAAACAATACTTTTTTTAGATGGTGCGGGATCTATTCCTAAAATTGTCAATTATTTAATATATGTACAACAATAATCAGCTATAACTTTAACATTTACTCTAAATTTTGAGTTAGCCGGAACATCAAAACTTTCACCGCCTTTAATTACAATTGACTCTGTTGCATCTGGTAATGTTACATCTAACTCGCCATTTAAAATATCCATAATTTCTGCATCTGCTGTACCAAATTCATACTCACCTATTTGCATAACACCTAAAGTTTTAACACTACCATCATCAAAACCTACACTATAACTTACAACTTTTCCATCAAAATAGATGTTAGACTCTTTTGTTACCTCTACATTTTTAAAACTACTCAAAATCATCCTTATTATTTATTTAATAAACTCAACTATATCTTCAAATGGTTCTCTAACTTGCGAAGATTGTTCATTTAATCTATATCCAAATGGAATAACTACTGAAAGCTGATACTTAGCTGTATCAATATTTAAGATCTCTTCTACTTTTTCTTTATCAAAACCCTCAATTGGACATGAATCAATACCGCTAAATGCAGCAGCAGTCATCATATTACCAGCTGCTATGTAGGTCTGTCTTGCTGTCCATGAGTAAATATTACTATCTGAACTTAAAGTTTTATCTAAATGTCCAGCGTAAAGCCCTAAATAAAAATCTAGTTTTTCTTGTGGCATATCTCTTCTTGCAAACCTCTGTTTAGGGATTCCACTATCTACTTTTACACTATCAATTCCAGCTAGAACAACAACAAGGTGAGAACAAGATGTAACTTGAACCTGATCCCAGCATGCAGATCTAATCTTTGCCTTCAAATCATCATTGGTAATTACCAAAAACTTCCAAGCTTCCATACCAAAAGAAGATGGAGATTTTCTACCAGCCTCTAAAACAAACTTAATATCTTCATCAGAGATTTTTTTAGTCTCATCAAAAACTTTACACGCATGTCTAAAATCCATTGCCCTCATAAAATCATTTGTCATATTCTCTCCTGTAATTAATAAAATTATTTCACAACTATATCAAAATATTTAAGAGGATGTGGTTCATTTATGAGCGAATAATGCCACCACTCCTCTTTAAGGTTTTTAAAACCATATTTATTCATAACATCTCTAAGAAATAGCCTGTTTTTTAAAGATGTTGAACTAATAGAACTATTTTCTGTATGAGATTGTAAATCAAAATAGTCAAAACCTGTTCCCATATCCAATTCACTACTATTTAAATCAACAATAGTTACATCAAGAGTGCTACCTCTGCTATGCCCAGATTTAGAAGCGATGTAACCATCTCTAAAGAGATTTCTTTTATCAACGCGAGGATAATACTCAGCTTTCATCTTAGTATCATTAAGATCTTTAGCCCATCTAACAAAATGATTTACTGCACTTTGTGGCCGGTAGCAATCAAATACTTTAAGAGATAGGTTTTTATCCAACAACTCTTTTTGAACGGCGCTAAGTGCTTTTGTAGCATCTAATGTCAAAAGGCACTTAGGTGCCTCATAAGCATCAATTTTTTTACCAACAAAGTTTTCATCTGTAAAATAACGAATATCTAACTTTATTGTTGGTATATGCCCTTTTACATCAACTAAAGGCTCTTTTGCAAAAGTTAATTTAGTACTAATTAATACAACTGAAATTGAGAACGTTAAATTTAATATTCTCAACTACTACTCTTATAGGGAACTTTTGCACTTGGCGTCTCTTTAGAGGTAGTTTTCAAATGAACATCTTGGTCATCAAAGAATATATCAGCGCCAAAGGCTTTTACAACTTCATATTTTTCTACACCGCCTAAAAAGAATGTTTCATCAATTCTTACATCCCAAGCATTAAGTGTACGAATCACTCTCTCATGAGCTGGTGAGTTTCTTGCAGTTATTAGTGCTGTTCTAATAGGAGTATTATGCTCATCAAAGTTTTTTTGTATATTTGAAATAAGTTTAAGTAACTTTGCAAATGGACCCTCTGACATTGGATTCTTTGCGTTTACTGCTTCATGTTTTAAAAAAGCTTCTAAACCACTATCTTTAAATATCTTCTCTGACTCTTCAGAAAATAGAACTGCATCACCATCAAAAGCAATTCTTACTTGCTCATGCTCTTGTTCTGACTGATTTTCTATTGGAAGTATTCTAGCAGCTGCTACACCTGTATTAATAGCATTTTGTACATCATACTCATGTGCAGATAGAAATAAATCCACTTTGAATGGCGCTAAATATTTAGAGATTTTATTACCACCAGTCCAAGCAGACCTCTGAATATCTAAATCATAATGTTCAGCTGCTTTTGTGATTCTTAGACTTGTAGCACTATTATTTCTAGATAAGATAATAACTTCAACTTGAGGTGAATTAAAATAGGAATTTATTTTTAAAATATTTTTTACAAGATTAAACGCAGTACCTTTATTAGGTGTGTTATTCTCATTCTCTATTTGATACTTATAATACTCATCCAACCCTTTTTCTTCAAAAATTTTATTTTCAATTTCTAAATCAAAAAGAGCACGAGATGAGATTCCTATAACTAATTTATTTTTAAGGTCATATGGCATTTAAGTACCCCTATTTTTTATACTCTCAAATTATAGTATTTTAATGCCAATCTATCTACTTAATATTGAATCTATCTATTTGTGCATTTAATTTAGCAGTAAGATTAAATAGATATTCTGAAGCTTGAGCAATCTCATTTGCACTATTTGTATTACTTTTAGAATAATTATTAATCTCTTCAATCTCATTTTTAATTATATTCATATGATTACCAGTAACAATAAAATTATTAGCTGTTTTCTCATTCTCTTTTACTGCATTATTCATTACAGAAACAACTTCATTAATACTATTTTCAACACCACTAGATATTACAGCAAGCTCTTCTATATCTTTAGAATTTATATCCATCTGTGAGCCTACATCTAATATTGATTGTACAATCACATTTATTGTCGCAGAAATTTCAGCAAGTGACTTTTGAGTACGCTCAGCTAACTTTCTAACTTCATCAGCTACTACTGCGAATCCTCGACCATGTTCACCAGCACGAGCTGCTTCAATAGCCGCGTTTAGTGCTAATAAATTTGTCTGCTCTGCAATATCTCCAATAACCGTAAGAATCATTTTAACTTGATCGGCTTCTTGTGAAAGTGCTGTCATTCTAGTTGTTAACTCTATTTCAACTTCAGATGTTTCTTGAACTTTTTGAGTCAAATTGATAATTTCTAACCTTGCAGCGTCTAACCTTTCATTTGCACTCTCAACATCTTTTTTACTAGCCATAGCATTTTCAACAAATGTATCTATTTCACTCTTGACAGATGTTACATTGTCTGATGTTTTAATAATAATACCAGTTGAATTATCGATATTATCTTTTACTATCGTAGCTGAGCTTGTAAGTTGTTCAGATATTGACACATTCTCTTCTGATGCTTTATTTAAGGCTAAAATAACACTATTTACCTCTCTTGTAACTTCATTTACAGAGTATGAAATATCTGTTATTTCATTTTTACCAGCACACACTAAATTGCCACTAAAGTCAAGTTTTGCTAACTTTTTAAGATGTTTATGTATAACCTTTACAGAGTTCATAACCGATGAAATACCACTAAATGATATTATTACAAATATCATTAAAATTGTAAAAGATATTATTACTTGTTTTTCAATATCTAAAAGATACTTTGAAATATGCTCTTCAGCATCAATATTCTCTTCAGTATGTAACTTAATCCACTGCTCTAATCTATTTGCTAACTTCTCAGCATATGGATCTAACTCCAACATTATCTTATTACCCTCTATAGAACCACTTTTTATATAGATGTTTGCCATCTTTATACCAATATTATAAAAAGAGTTAAAATCACTTTTAAAAGTTTCTAGGTTTTCTATCATTTCGTTTTCTTTGAAGCGTTTATAATCTGTAATAAGGAGGTCTAAAATTTCATTACCATGCTTAAAATATTTTTTTGCTTCATTAAAACCATCATCAAAACCCTCATGCGCTCTCGTAGCAGATATATCAGTTAACCATTGTTGAACTTGTATTACATCTATTTTTAAGTTTAAAAATCTAAAAATTTGAGGCGATACCTCTACTCTCTTTTTCTCAATAAGCTCTTCTGCATTAGAGATATTGTTATATGTATACATAGAGTTTATCGACATTATAGTAGCGATAAAAAACGCTGTACCCCATAAGACGTGATTAATTTTAAAATTTTTAAACACTTACAAACCTTAAATAATATTTTATAATATAATAATCATTTTAATACAACATTGTATCTTCTAAATACAAAAATATATATTAAAGCGAGCTACACAAATAGAGTTAAAGTTGTTAAAGGGTATTATTCAAAAATGAAACAAAATAGTAAAAATAATCAAGGTGCATTATATACTGAACATGAAATCAACAACCTTGTTGATATGCTCTCTTCTATTGCTGAAAATAGTGAACAACTAGCTTACCTTAGCCAAGAGCAAAGAGTATCACTTCTTAAAGCCTCAGGCACTCTGTCTAGACCTAATAAAGATGAGATTAGAAAACGTAAAAAAGATGTTAAAAAGATAAAACGTCAAGCTACTGTTTTAAATGAGCGCAAAGCACGTGCTAAAACTGGTATAAGATCTGCACGTGAAGCAAAAATATTTATAGCTCCTAATAGAGTAGATTCAGAAAATATTGAAAATGAAGATGCGACACTTAGTTCAGAAAGAAATTGTTATGTCTGTAAAGCTAGATATACCAAACTTCACCACTTCTATGACACAATGTGTAAAAGTTGTGGCGATTTGAATTATGCAAAAAGACATCAAACAACAGACTTAACTGGGCAAGTAGCTCTAATTACTGGTTCACGTCTAAAAATTGGATACCACGCAACTTTAATGATGCTAAGATCTGGGGCTACAGTTATTGCAACTACTAGATTTCCAGTAGATTCTGCTATTCGTTTTGCAAAAGAGAAAGATTTTAAAGAGTGGGAGCATAGACTTCATATTCATGGACTAGATTTACGTCACACTCCTAGTGTTGAGATTTTCGCAAACTATATTGAACAGACATATGATAGGTTAGATATATTAATAAATAATGCTGCACAAACTGTTCGCAGACCTGCCGCTTTTTACACACATATGATTGAAGATGAGAAGAAATCTCTTTTACAACTGCCTCAACAGGTGAAAAACATTCTAAATAATCATGAAGAGTTTAAAAAAGAGTTGGGTCATTTTTGCCAAAGCGATTTAAGTAAAGAGTCTGCACTACCTGTTGCATGGCATGGATCTGGTCCTGGTATTGGGTTGCGTGCTTCTGCTGAACTATCTCAAATACCATATAGTTTTGATAATTCACTTGTTGCAAAAGAGGTTTTCCCATCAGGTGAACTAGATGTTGATTTGCAACAAGTAGATTTAAGAAAAACAAACAGTTGGCGTTTAAACTTAGGTGAAATTGAGACTCCTGAAATGGTAGAGGTGCAACTTGTAAATGCAATTGCTCCGTTTGTTTTATGTAACCGCCTAGCACCAATGATGAAACGTGACTATACTGGTAAAAAACATATGGTCAACGTTACTGCTATGGAGGGTAAATTTCATAGATTTAAGAAAATTTCACGCCACCCACATACAAATATGGCAAAAGCTGCTCTAAATATGTTAACTCATACCTCAGCTGCTGAGCTTGCAAAAGATGGTATCTTTATGAACGCAGTAGATACCGGCTGGGTAACAGATGAAGATCCTGTTGAACTTGCAAAACAAAAAGAGGATCTGCACGATTTTCAACCACCACTTGATATTGTAGATGGAGCTGCTCGTGTGTGTGATCCATTTATTGATGGCATTAACAGTGGGAAACATTGGTCAGGAAAGTTTTTAAAAGATTATTTTCCTATTGATTGGTAATTTTCTCTTCATAGGGGAGCGTGCTCCCTTTAAACTTATCGCTTGGATATTTTAATTCATTCTTACTCATCTTTTTCAAAATTGCATCTTCTAAATTAATATCTAACTTCATACATAAATTAATAAGATATATAGCGATGTCTGCTATCTCATCTGATGCATGAGTTTTAACATTAGAAGATAGGTTCGTAGACTCTTTTTGTGTTAACCACTGAAATATCTCATTTAGCTCACCTACTTCACCACTTAAAGCCATAACCAAATTTTTTGGATTATGAAGTTCTCCCCACTCTCTATCTGCAGAAAATTTTTTCAATCTATCTTCTATATGATTTATATCCATTTTCTAACTCCCTAATTAGACTTCAACTTCCTAAGTTCACTTAAAACGCAATTCATCACATCATCATCATCTTTACTTCTAGCCATATGCTTAACTTTTTTATCATCACCAAAATCAAAAAAGACATTTTGACCAAAATTACTCACCTTTTGAATTCCAGAATTTAGTGCCAATATTTTTACAACCATTAAATCAAAGAAAAGCCTGCTTGATGGATCAATTTTGCCAAAACGATCATTTACTTCCTCTTCTATTTCATAAACTTCAGCAGGAGTACTGCATCTATTCAACCTTCTATATAACTCTAAACGAAGTCTATCTGTCTCTATTAATTCATCTGAAAGGTAGGCACTAACTCCTAACTGAATATCAACTTTTTGTTTCTCCTGAGTGCCTTTATTTGTTAACTGATTTATAGCCTCTTCTAACATTCGTAAATAAAGTGTATAACCAATATTCTTAATATGTCCACTTTGTGCTTCACCTAAAAGATTCCCACCACCCCTTATTTGTAAGTCATGGTATGCTAACACAGAACCACTTCCTAAAAATGAATTAGATTCTAACGCAACTAGACGCTTGGTTGCTTCTGGTGTAAGATTTGCTTTATCTTCAACTAAAAAGTAACAGTACCCCTCACGCGCTCCACGTCCAACACGACCACGAAGTTGATGTAAATCTGCCATTCCAAACCTATCTGCACCATCTACTAACATTGTGTTAACCTTTGGCATGTGAATACCTGATTCTATTATAGAAGTAGAAAGTAACATATCATACTCACCTTGCTCAAACTTCAGCAACTCTTTTTCTGTTACAGCTGCTGAAATTTGAGAGTGAAGCATTACAATTTTAAGATTAGGCATAAATTCTAAAAGTGACTCTTTCTTACTCTGCATCTGTGCAATTGAGTTAAAAACATAAAAAATCTGCCCAGCACGACGCAACTCACGCATTACAACCTCTTTAACTAATGCATCTGCATACTCTTTTACAAATGTTTTTACACCTTTACGCTCTAGTGGTGCAGTATTTAGATTACTAAGTGTCTTAATAGAACTAAGAGCCATATTCAGGCTTCTAGGAATTGGAGTAGCACTCATACTAAGAAGATGAGTCCGTTCAAACATTGTTTTTAATTTCTCTTTTTGCTTAACTCCAAACTTATGCTCTTCATCAATAATTACAAGACCCAATTTTTTAAATACAACACCAAAAAGTGCATGAGTTCCAATAACTATGTCAACTGTTCCCTCTTTTAAAGATTGTAAAACGCCCTTTTTTTCTTGAGCCGTTACAAAACGATCAATTCTTGCGACTTTAATGTCGTACTCACTGAATCGCTCTTGTATGCTTTTAAAATGTTGATGACTCAAAAGTGTCGTTGGTACAACCATAGCAGCTTGGTAACCACCTCTAACAGTTGCATACATAGCTTGCATTGCAACTTCAGTTTTGCCAAAACCAACATCACCACTTAAAAGTCTATCCATCACTTTTCCACTTTTAAGCTCATCTAAAATTGCCTCAACTGCGCTTGTCTGATCAATTGTATATTCAAACCCACTACGAGCTTCAAATGCACTCTGTTTAAATAGATCAACATTAATTGATGGCGCTTCAATTAGCTCACGTTGCGCTGCCATCTGTACAATAGCTGAAGCAATCTCTAAAAGTTTTGTTTTTACTTTTGCTTTTAGTTTCCCAAAACTTCCTTTACCAAGGCGGTCTAAAACAGGTAAGGAGCCACTATCTGCGATATATCTATCAATTCTATCAAGTGCTTCAACAGGAAGCAAGACACGCTCATCACCTTGATATTTAATAGCTAAAAAATCACGCTTTGCACCCATAATTTCAGCTTGTTCTATTCCTTGAAAGATTCCAACACCATAATCTTCATGTACAACATAATCTTTAGGTTTTAGCTCATCTAAAATTATGTTGCTCTTACGTCTACGTTTTACTTTTGTACTAACATTTAAAGAGACTATTAATTCAGTTGAACTAATCAAGTTTACAATTGCGTCACTCTCATGCAGTGTATACTCTACATCTGCTTCTACTTCAGAACGTCTAACAGCAGAAGAACTTTTAGCAATAAGAGTGATTTTTTTATTTTTATGAAGCTCTAGAAGACTATTTAATTCAGTTAATACTAACTCTTTATACTCTGTGGCATCTTCTAATATCTCTTGTCTAAAAAAGTTTAGCTCAACTGTATTTTTATCAAACTCTTCTATTTCATCAATTATTGCACCAACATTAGGCGTGCGTAAAACTTTTTTATTCTCTAAAAAGTTTTCTGCTAATTCATCTAAATACCAAAATCCAAGCGCTGTAATATCTCTACTTAAAGTATCAGCACTACTATTTTCAACTCTTGTTTGTAGTGCATTAAACTCATCACTATTTAGTGCTAAGAAAGCTGGTGTGACTGTGATTGCCTCAATTTCTGAGGGTTCACTTTTTTGTGTTGTTGCATCAAAAAGTTTTATCTCTTCTATCTCTTCATCAAATAGAGAGATTCTATGAGGTTTTTCTTCATGGAAACTAAAAATATCTAAAATATCACCACGTACAGAAATTTCACCACGTCTTGTTACAATATCAACAAATACATACCCCCAGTGAAGCATCTGCTCTTTAAACTCTTTTAAATCTAGAGTTTGGGCAAATTCAATTTGTTTTGTCTCAAAACAGCTCATCTTTGGAACAGTAAATCTAAGAGTTTTAATTGGAGAAATTATTAGTGGTTTTTTCTTTGCATTATAGTAGTTATTTAAAGTAGTAAAGAGTTCTGAAATCTCAACATCGTAAGTACGTAAATCTTCTAAATATGAAGCTCTAAAATCAGGTAATACTAAAGCTTCAACACCTAAAAACTTACAAACTTCATATGCAGAATTTGCTTCAATTGCATCTTCAGTTAATAAAACCTCAAAGTTTTGTCCATTTTTAAGGGCTTCATAAAGACTACTTTGTATCAACTCTTTGGCTCTTGCTCATCTTTACTAATTTTTTTATCAACTTTTATATCTGTGCTACTTTTTAAATGACTCTCACCTGTAAACTCAGCTTTAGCCTCAATAACAAGTTCGGAAGTAAGAATTTTTCCATGAACTCTACCTGAAGATAAAATTTCTAATCGCTCACAATCAAGTGATCCATCAATTAGCCCTTGTACCATTATCTTTTCAGCTCTAATATCGCCTTTTACACGCCCATTTTTTCCAACAGTTACTGTAGAAGTTGAGTGTATAACCCCCTCAAACTCTCCATCAACATAAAGATTACAACTAAGTTTCATCTCACCATTAAGAGTAGCACCCTCTGTAATTATTGTTGTTTGAGCATCTTGCTTTGGTAGTTGATCGCCTTGGTTAAAGATTGCCATTGTACTTTTTTCTCCTTTTTAAAAATTTCATGAAAATTACTCATATCCCATTTCATAAAGTTAATAGGATCTAATATACGCTGAATATAACGTACTTCATAATGCAGATGTGGACCATTACTCATCCCACTACTACCACTAAGTCCTATAACATCACCTTTTTTAACGAATTGCCCAGGTTTCACTTTTATCTCTTTTAAGTGCCCAAACATTGTTTTAAATCCAAAACCATGATCAATTATTATAAGTCTACCATAACCACTACCTTTATGATATGCCCCATACTCAACTATACCATTAGCAGTTGCAATAATTTTTGTATTCATCTTTGCACGTAAATCTACTCCTGGATGATGCTCTTTTCTATTCAGTGTTGGATGTATCCTGTAACCAAATTTACTTGTTATTACATGGCTAGGAACTGGGTAACCACTTGGAATATGTTGAAGCATAAATGCCATCTCTTTAGTATTTAACTTTGCACTATCAAATCTTTGCATTAAATCAAGATCTTTTGGTGGTTCCATTCCGATTATGCTTTCAATATCTGCCAACTTATCTGTTACATCTCGAAGCATCAATTCATTTTTCTTAACACTATTTTTTAAGTTTATATTTTTCTCTTGTAATGCAGTATTTGCCTCTATAACTAATTCACGTTTATTCTCAAGCTCTTCTACTGAATTATTCAGATAATAGATAATTGCCAATGCAATTGCTAAAAACAGTAGAACTCCAAGAACAAAATATATAACAATTTTTTTAATAATTTGATGTAGAGAGTACTGCTTTATACCATGTAAATCACATACTGTTATAGAGAAACGTTTTTTATGTTGCATTATTTATAACTTGCACAAATTGTTCTAATACACTAAATGAACCAAAGACCAGATAGATCTTCTGCTCATCAATATCTTTAAATTCAGAGCAAGGTATATCTAATGCCTTTGCAGCATCTTCAATTCTACTTTTTTTGGCTAATCTATCATTATCAAACGACAAAATTTCAATCGCCTCACAAAGTGGTTTAAACTCTTTTAGAATACCTTCAATATCTTTATCATCAAAACTATTATAAATCAGAGTAAATGTTTGAGGAGTTAGTGTTTTTACAACTGCACTAGCAGCTAGTGGATTATGTCCAACATCAACTACTATATTTTGCGCAATTACTGTTAATCTTCCAAATGGTTTATTTGGAGTAAAACGCATTGGTTCCATATTTAGCGATCTAAGTGTTGCTATAGCTGTTGCTAAATTTTGTTCATATATCTCACCTAAAACATACTCATCACTTAGTTCTCTAACCATTTTCCTATCTTCACCACGCAATAGCTTATCTGTATATTCTAACCAAAAGCCACTCTGGCTTGCTAAATCTTTTGCAATTTTTAAAACTTTTTTGTCTGGTTGATTTGATAAAACTGCATGAAAGTTTATACTTTTTAATTTTGTTAGAGCTATCTCTTCTATAGTGTCACCTAAAAAGTTTTGATGATCTATTCCAATAGGAGTAATCACACTAATTTCTGAATCAAAAACATTTGTAGCATCATACTCACCACCAAGTCCAGCCTCTAAGACAATCCATTCGCAAGATGAAAATGAGACAATAGCTAAAAATGTAGTGTATTCAAAATAGGTCAAAGATGAAGAAAGTTCCTCTCCTAAAATAGAAAAAAGCTTTTTATGTGCCTCTTCTAAAGCAGAATTATCAATGTTTGAGCCATTAAGCCAAATACGTTCATTGAACTCTAAAACATGTGGAGAGCTATAGTGTCCTACAATAAAACCCTGAGCAGCTAAAGCAAGAGCAATAAAACGTCCTGTTGTGCCTTTTGCATTTGTTCCAACAACATGAATGACTTTTGGAACAGTTAATTGATCTTTTATCTGTGCATATACATTAAAGACTCTTTTAGTATCAATTTCATCATAATATAAGGGTTTGTTTTCTAAAAATTCCTGTAAACTCATTAAGCTGGTATAACCTGATTCCTTCCACGTTGTTTCGCTAAATATAGTGCTTTATCTGAAGCTTTAATAGCATCTTCAGAACTTATATGTTCACTTCTTAAAGAGACACCTGCACTAACTGTCACTAAAATCACCTTCTTTTTATACATAAATTTAGTTTTTTCAATACGCTGTCTAAATTTATCTGCAAGTTTCATAGCGCCATCTTTTTTTGTTTTTGGTAAAATAACTAAAAACTCTTCTCCACCAAGACGACCGACTACATCTTCACTTCTTGAGTGCTCTTTTAGTCCATGCGCAAAAGATTTAAGTACAATATCACCTGCATCGTGTCCATATTTATCGTTAATTGTTTTAAAGAAATCTATATCAAATGCAACAAATGAATAATCATCATGATGGCGTTTAAATTGTGCTTCTATAACATCTAAATGTTTTTGAAAACCTCTACGATTATATAATTTTGTTAAAAAGTCTTCATCACCCTCTTGTTGAGCATCTTTTAATTGCTTTTCCAACATTTTGACACGTTCTTGCATTGCAGCCATAATATTATGCTGCTGAGTCATTGAACTACTTAATAATTTACTCTCTTTTTCTAAAGATGTAGCAATTTCAAAAAGATTTTGACCCATCGCTTTTACATCTGTTAAAGTCTCAGTTTTTTTAAGACGCTTTTTAATCTCAACTAAATGTTCACTACTGCCATCAGTAGTCTCTATAATATTAATAAGTTGAGATGATATTTTTTCAATAACACCATCAAGTGTAGAGATTGTCTCCATAAAAGCAGCACGATCTAACTCTACGCGACGACGTATCATCATCTCTGCTTCATCTTGCGCTCTGCTACTATTTAAATAGGTTGGGTCTTTTTCTAAAGCTGTAGACAAATGTTCTATTTTCTCATCATAAACTAAAGATGGTTTCAACGCGTGGCACAATAAAGAAAGAACGGAACTATTATCTATACTCTGTTCATCTGTTAATGGCGAATAGTAACGTGTTGCTTTTTTAATAAGTTTTTCTAAATCACTTTTATCCACTTTTTCAGGTAATAATGAATCTAAAAACGAGTCATCATATGTAGTTAAAAAATTCATCCACTTGTTTTTAAGATTATCTATAACCTTTTCATCTGGGGAGGATGAGAGTTTTTTAAGTGATGAATCTGCTAAATTAGATGCCTCTTTATTATGTAATGATGCAACTGTATTTAAAAGGTGTCTTGAAAGTCCTACAAGCATTTCAACTTGTTTTTGTGCAACATCTCCATGTGTTCGGTTAATACGTACTATTGCAAAGTCAAATAGTTCTTGCAATGTTTTTAAACGATAATCGTGTAAACTATCTTGAATTTCAGGTTCTAATTGAGATATAAAATTCTCTATTTTATTACAATCATCAATCTTAAATTTAGCACGTTTTGCCTCTTCACAAAAAGCTTGTTCGAAATTATCAGGTGACCACCCTTTCCCAGCTTTTTTGAGTTTTGTAAGAGCTAGTTTTGTAATTTTTTCTATCTGCATTATTTGGTTCCAAGCAACCCACGAACTGCAAGTTGAGAAATTAAAGAATCAATAGCTTTTAAAGATGCCTTTTCAATAGCCTCAAAACGTAAACTATCTGTAATAATAGCATTTGGTTCAACAGGAAAATCAAAGTGTCCTATAACTTTAAATGGTTCTTTCTCTTTTGAAGCAATAACATTCATAGAGATATTTGTACGGTAAAAAACTACATAACCATTTCTATCAAATTGAAGAGGTAAAAATGTCAATTTATCAAGTTCTAAACGCAATGAAGTTTTAGCACTATCCTCTTTTACTGGACGAACACCCATTCTAATCTGAAGAGCCTCACTCAAAGCATCTCTAATTAAAACTGAGTTTTCAGGATCTTGTTTAAAGGTCTGCGTAGATATATAGACACTCTGTTCTGTTACAGTGCGAGCATAATGAGAAACGGGACGATAACCACACCCACTTATTAAAAAGATTAAAAGTGCAATTTTTACAATTCCTAGCATATTAGCTCCTGACATAAATTATTTTCCATTCTCATTTAAAAACATATCAATTGACTTAATCTCAATTTCTTCAACTTTTTGTAACTGTTTATCGTTAGTTACTAAAACCATATCATTAGAATAAGCAGTAGCGCAAATTATACTATCAGATAACTTTATTGCATAATTAGCACTTGGCAACTCAATTTTATTATTTATTGAATATATGATTACATTAGTATCTAAAAGATACTTACCATTCATCACGCATCTCTTTTTGTACCTCAACAGAATCTAAACTATTAAAACAATCTATATCATAGTCAATATCTGTTTCAAATTCTATTGCATACATTTTAATTCCTTATAAAGCTTAATAAAAACAACAAACTATCAAAACTCTTTATTTAAGTTGTATTCTACTCTATTTATTCCAATAACTTAGAATTATTATTTAACAACTATATTTATTAACTTATTAGGTACTACAATCACCTTAACAATAGTTTTACCATCTGTCCATTTTGTAGCTTGTTCTAATGCAATTTTTTCTATCTCATCTTTAGAAGCATCAATGTCAACTTCAATTTCAAGCCTACGTTTTCCATTAATACTAACTGCTAATGTCAAACTAGAAGCAACGAAAACCTCTTCTAATACCTTTATAGAAGAAAAATTTGCACGATTAAAAAGTTCTGTACTAAGTTCCCAAGCTAGGTGAGGAACAATTGGTTCAAGTACATGAAGCAGTATAAAATATCCCTCTGTCCAAACATCACTATTATCTTGTACATTAAGAGCATTCAATGCTTCCATAACACCTGCAATTAGTGTATTAAACGCATGACTATCTGTAAATACATACTCTGAACGTTTTAATGCTTCATAAACTTTTTTACGAGCCTCTTTTTCTTCATTGTTTAAATTGTTGTGATTAATTACAGGTATTTTGTCTGTTTTAACAGCGTTTGAAGAGCGTTCTGCAAAGCGTTTTAAAAATTTGTATGCGCCCTCTACACCTTTATCATTCCACTCTAACTCTTTTGTTGGAGGGGCAGCAAAAAGTATAAAAAGTCTTGCAGTATCTGCACCATAATCTTTAATAATTCCATCAGGATCTACAACATTACCCTTAGATTTACTCATCTTAGCACCATCTTTTAGCACCATTCCCTGAGTAAGAAGATGAGAAAAAGGTTCATCACTTTTAATGTGTCCTAAATCTCTCATAACTTTTGTAAAAAACCGTGCGTACAATAGGTGTAAGATTGCATGTTCAATCCCACCAATGTAATGATCTACATTCATCCAATAGTCAATTGATTCTTTGTCAAAAGCCTCACTTTGCGCAAGTTTAGGGTCTGTTGCATACCTTAAAAAGTACCAACTTGACTGCACAAAAGTATCTAAAGTATCTGTTTCACGTTCAGCATCATTTCCACATTTTGGACATTTAACATATTTAAATGTAGGATGTAAATCAAGAGGATTACCCTCTCCATTTATCTCAACATCTTCAGGAAGTGCAACTGGTAAATTCTCTTTTTTCTCAGGCACTACTCCACAAGAGCTACATTTAATTAAAGGAATAGGAGCACCCCAATAACGTTGACGGCTCACTCCCCAATCTTTTAGACGAAAATTAATTACTTTTTTACCTAATGAATTAGCCTCAAAATATTTAATAATTTCACTTTGAGCTTTAATGTTGTCAAGTCCACTAAACTGCTCACTATCAACTAAAATTCCATCATCTGTAATAACACTTTTAATTGGTAAATTATATTTACCAGCGAACTCTTCATCTCTCTCATCATGAGCAGGAACAGCCATAACTGCCCCACTTCCATAATCTGTAAGAACAAAGTTTGCAACCCAAACAGGTACACTCTCCCCTGTTAATGGATGAACTACAGAGATTCCAAGAGCGACACCCTCTTTTTCAAGTGCAGCGCGATCACGCGCTGGAACATTTTGCATATCTTTTATTTTTTGAGCAACACTAGATTCTAAAAGATTATTCTCTAACATATAAAGTACAATATCATGCTCAGGAGCAAGTGCTGAGTAACTTACACCATAAATTGTATCTGGACGTGTAGTAAATACATCAAAGCCATCAAACTTATCACTAAGTAACGCTTTACTAGCCTCATCAAATTTAAAATTAAACTCTAAACCCTCACTACGTCCTATCCAATTCTCTTGCATAGTTATTACTTGTGATGGCCAAAGCTCTTTTAATTTCTCTAAATCATCTAATAAGTCTTGTGCATAATCTGTAATGCGAAGATAGTACTGATTCATTTTACGCTGTACAATTGGAGTATCACAACGCCAACAACAGCCATCTACAACTTGCTCGTTTGCTAAAATTGTTTTATCATGTGGACACCAATTAAGTAATCCCTCTTTTTGATAGAGCAGACCCTTTTCAAACATCTCAATTATAAACTCTTGCTCAAACCTAGTATAAAGTTCATCTGAAGTTGCAAATTCACGCTCTTTACTAAATGATAGTCCTAAAGAACTAAGCTCACTGCGCATATAATCTATATTTTCATAAGTCCATTTTTTAGGATGAACTTTGTTTTTAATTGCAGCATTTTCAGCTGGCATTCCAAAAGAATCCCAACCTATTGGGTGAAGTACATTAAAATCTTGTTGACGATAGTAGCGTGCAAACGCATCACCAATAGTATAGTTTCTAACATGACCCATATGAATACGTCCACTAGGATATGGAAACATACTAAGAATATATTTTTTCTTTTTTGAAAAATCAACGCTAGGTTCAAAACTTGCGTTATCGCTCCACCAACTCTGCCACTTTTTCTCTATTTCTTGTGCGTTGTATTGCATATAGTATTTATCCTACTTTAACTTTTTAATGCAGAATTTTATCTTTTAAAGACTTGAAGTATGATAATAAACTTCTATCGCCAATTAGGCTCAATATTTGCGGTGCCAGTTTCCTCAAAAAAACCATCATGTTCAGTAACATTACTAACATTCCAGTCGCTTAAATCTCTGTTTGTAAATGAAGTACCATAAAACATAAAATTCATATCAGTTACATTAGATACATCCCAACTACTAATATCTTGATTAAAGTTCTCTGCATTATAAAACATTAAATTCATATCAGTTACATTAGATACATCCCAACTACTAATATCTTGATTAAAGTCTGCAGCACCTCCAAACATACGAAACATATTAGTAACATTAGATACATCCCAACTGCTAATATCTTGATTAAAACTTCTAGCAGATTGGAACATATTTTTCATACTTTTTACATTAGATACTTTCCAACTACTTATATCTTGATTAAACTTTTCTACACCATAAAACATTGAACTCATATTAGTTACATTAGATACATTCCAATCACTAATATCATGATTAAAACGTAATGGAATATTTTGAAACATTGAACTCATATTAGTTATATTTGACACATCCCAATTGCTTATATCCCAATTATTATCTGCCCACCAATCAACTCCAAAACTATAAGATGATGCATATTTAAACATTGAACTCATGTCCATAACATTTGATAAATCTGGAGAATCTAAGGTATTTAAGGTAAGGGTATAACAGCCCTTAAATGCTGAATTCATATTTTTCCACTTGATATCGCCCCAAGATATTAAATTTTTTATTGCTCTTGCATTTTTGTTAGACCAGTCATTAATATTATTAAATCTAATAGCAGGAAAATCCCCATATATTTTAACTCTATGACTACCAGCTAGTCTATAAATGTGTGTGGCACTTGTTGTTATATTTTTTTCTATATTACCATCGCCCCAATCAACAATATAGTTATACGTGTAATTATTGTCTATAGGAATTGTAATATTGTTATCTACAGAGCTGGTACTCCAAACAGTTATAAATGGATTTCCATGTTTTGAGACGAAAGCAAGATTTTGTTTAGCCGCTTTTACATGATTTTCTAATTTTAATACTTCACCACTAAATATTTTAACTTTTGATAATAAACTATTTGATTCTATTTTCTCTTCAGTTCCTAACGTTAGTGAACTATTTATATCTATTTGAGCTATTGTAAAAAGTTTATCTAAACTGTCTAATGATCTATTATTTTCAATACTTTGTTTAAATGTTAGTGTTAAATTATTATCTCTTAAAATTGTATATAGTAGTTGAGAGAGCTTTGAAAGTTCTATATCATTACTTTTAATGTAGTCTATTGAAAATTCTTCTAAAGTTGATTTATTTAATCCTAAGTTTGCAAATTTTGACAACAACATGGAATCATTATCTAAGAATGTTGTAATAGGAGAGATTACTGTTGAGCCATTTTGAGCGCTCATATTAATGTCAAATGATACATTTGTATCTTCTAATATACCACCACTTAGCATTAGCGGATAGACTAGGCTACTAGCAAATGTATATTGCCCATTTAATGAATAAGTTGCAATTAATCCTGTACTATCTTTTAGTATTGCGTTTTTAATATAACCATCAACTGCTGTTATTGTATTATTGTTAACTGAGTTATTTCCGCAACTTGTGAAAGTTAAAATTACGATAATACTTAAAATTAATAGTCCTGTTTTTCTCATACATCTTCTCCATTTAAGTAGACAAAATATCTATTAAACTCTTTGAAGAACTAAAATAAGCCCCAGCTTTAAAAAAATATTAAAGCTCTCTTTGTAAAGAGAGCAACCTCTAAATTCCTGTTTTATCTAATTGTTCTATCAAACTACCAAGAATTAAAGATAGTCCAGCATACTCTTGGCTATCCATAGTTCTACTATCTACGTCCCAGCTACTAATTGCTCCTTTTAGAAAATGCAACTTTAAACTTACTTCATAAACTTCTTCATACATGCTTACTATTTTTGCTTCTTCTTTCATTTTAGTTCCTTGTTTCAAATTAAATTTATAACAAGAACTATATCATTAATAATGATATATTGTCAACTATACTTAATTATTAATTAAATATAAATGTATTTTCTTCACTAAAATGCGATTGTATTATTTTTACCCTAGTACACCTTTTACAGCAGTTTGAAATGAATCAAGTATTTTATTTTTTTCATGTAATCTAAGAAGAACATCTATAAACTGTAAAGCCCATTTTGGCAAATCATTGCTTGAACTCCAATTTCTAAGTGTACCCTCAGATACTCCCATCTGTTCAGCTAACTCTTTTTGTGATATATCCAACTCTATACAAGTTGTTTTAACTATATTCTCTTTCGACATACTTCACAATCCTTTATCTTAATACTTCTATTGCGCATATATTAGCGTAATCTATCTTGTCTGAAAAATTAAATTATTTTACGCTGATATTAGTATTATCAATAGTGACATATTGTCCGTTGACTTATTGTCTATATAAATGTAGTCTAAAAATATGAATGATAAAGAACAATTACTATTAATGCAACTTGCACATAAAATTAAAACTAGACGAAATGAATTAAATATCTCTCAAGAAAAATTAGCGGAAAAATGCAACTTTGATAGAACTTATATAAGTTTATTAGAAAGAGCAAAAAGAAATCCATCATTTTTAAATTTAAAAAAACTTAGTCTGGGATTAGATATTGAATTGTCAATTTTAATAAGGGATATATAAAATGTGTGAGAATAAGCAAGAAATTATAAATAGATTTTATAAAAATGTAAGAACTCTATTCCCTGATACGAGCGGGTCAAATAAGAAACATGCAGGAAAAGAAGGTCATTGGTTAGAAACAAAAATGGGAATTATACATAATGGAGATAATGAACCCGATTTATTTGGTTATGAAATGAAAAATCAAACAACTTCTGGAAAAATAACTTTTGGTGACTGGACCGCCGACGAATATATCTTTCTTCATGGAAGAGGAAAAAATAAAATAAATAGTATAAATAAAGAATTTCAGCTTACTAGAGATAATTTCTTAACTATATTTGGTAAGCCAAATGAAAAGAAAGGTGATAGATACTCTTGGTCTGGTATTCCATGCCCAACATATTTTAATGATATAACTGCATTTGGGCAACATTTAACAATGGATAAAAATGGAAATATTCTTATTAAATATAATTTTTCTAAAGATACAAGAGACAATAAGTTTGAACTTGTTCACAAAAATATGCAAAGAGAAGGTTTAATACTCGCTAGATGGAATAAAAATTCCCTTAAATCAAAACTGGAAAAAAAATTTAATCAAAAAGGATGGTTTACTTGTTTAAAAGATAAAGAAGGGAAATATTCAAAAATTTCTTTCGGTCTTCCAATGAACTATGAAACATGGATTGAATTATTTATACAAAAAGTCGTATTTTTTGATAGTGGTATGTATCAAGGAAACAATAGACCATATTCTATGTGGAGAGCAAAAACTGGTTATTGGCATAGCTTAATACAAGATAGCTATTAAACTACTTAATATGTTTATATATTTCTTTTGCTAATTCTTCTATAACCGGAACAGCAACACTATTGCCAAACTGTTTATAAGCTTGAGTGTCACTTACAGGTATTATAAAGTCATCAGGAAACCCTTGCAAACGTCCAGCTTCTCTTGGCGTTAGTTTTCTTGGATTTTTATTTCTTTGTTCTATTAACACTTCTGAGCCATCCTTATAGTACCTAGCACTTAACGTACTTGTATATTCTGATTCTTCAGTAAACATGCAATATCCAAAACCATTTCCTTTAGCTTTATGTTCAAGTTTTCTTCTTTGATGACCCGCCCATAATTTATCAGAAATTGTATATTTTTCTTCAACTTTAGAATCTAAAATATTTCCTAATATTGATTGTTTTTTTAGTTTTTTAGGAAATTCAAAATTCACTAAATGGTCTAAAAATCCTATTATATATATTCTTTCTCGATTTTGTGGAACTCCAAAGTCTTTTGCATTTAATACCTCAGCAAAAACTTTATACCCTAATTCTTCAAGTGTTTCTTTAACAACTTTAAAAGTATTACCTTTATCATGGTTCTTAAAACCTTTGACATTTTCTAAAAATATAACTTTTGGCTTATGTATTTTTGCGATTCGTACTACGTCAAAAAATAAAGTTCCTCTAGTGTCTTCAAAACCTTTTTTTAATCCAGCGACACTAAAAGCTTGGCAAGGAAACCCTGCTAAAATAATATCATGATTAGGGATTTCTTCTGCTTCTATTTTTGTAATATCACCATATGGAACTTCATTGTGATTTGCATTATATGTAATTTGCGCAAACTTATCTAATTCAGATGAAAAAACAAACCTTGATTTATCTTTGAAAACGTTTTCAAAACCAAGTCTAATCCCCCCAACACCAGCAAATAAATCTATCACTTTAAATTCAACATCTTTATTTTTAACTTCATTAAAATCAAAAATTGCTTTTGTCATAAACTGGCTCCTTTTTTAATGCGATTCTATCAAAAATTATTTATCAATCAGTTTATAATTACAATTTGATATATTTTTAATTAAATCACTAAAAATATATACGTTATTTAAAAATTGTGTACATAGTTTACGTAAATCCAAATAACACTTAAATATATGTATTATTTTATGAGTATAGTAAATTATTGAAACAAAAGATTATAAATAGAAGCTATTGGATTTAGTTTAAGATTATATTAAATTTATAAGCTAGATTTAAAACATAATTTCAAATCCAAATAGATTATATTTTAGTACTCATCTCTAGTTTTTGAACTCTCAATTAAAACTAATGACATTGAGAAGATATTTGCTATGAATGCACCAATTGCTAGCGCTATTGCCCACTCTAAATTATCTTTCATTTGAAGATAAAGAAAAGCTGGGATTAGGTGTAAATCTGCGACTAATGAACTAGCTAACAGTTCTGCACTGAGTAAATTTCGTACACCGATTTTTAAAACTGTAGAAACTAAGTTCAAGCTTCCTGCCATAAAAAGTGCTAATGCAGTGTGATCATATAAAAAACCTGCAATACTCGTTATACTCATTAACGTAAAGAATACATATATTACTTTTCCCCAATCCATTTTGGCTCCTTAAAGTGTACCCTGTTCATACATTGCGCGCATATCATTTTTCTCTTTTTCAAGTTTCTGTTTTTCTGCTTCTTTAGCTCTAAAAGTACCAACATTAAATTTGCTATAGATTAAAATTACAGAAGCTACAAAAATTGAACTATATGTCCCTACTATCACACCAACTAAAAGCGTAAATGAAAAACCATGAATTATCTCTCCACCAAATGCAAAAAGCGTTAAGATAACAAAGAATGTTGTTAAAGAAGTAAGTGTAGTACGAGATAGAGTTCTAGTAACTGACTCATTAATAACATCTTTTAGCACACTACTTTTGAGTGTTCTTAGTCCCTCACGAATACGATCAAAAACGATAATTGTATCGTTGAGTGAGTACCCAAGTAGCGTTAAAAGTGCAGCTAATATATCTAAGTTTATATCAACTGAAAATAGTGACAACGCACCTAAAGCTATTGTTACATCATGAATTAGAGCGAAAACAGAAGCTAAAGCAAAGCGCCACTCAAAACGAAATGTTACATAAATTAAGATGCCTAGAACGGCAATTAACATTGCCATTATCCCTTTTTCACGAAGTTCAGAACCAACTTTTGGACCAACAATATCTACACGTCTAATCTCAAAATTTCCAGTGCCACTTAGAGCTTTTCTAGCAATATCACCAATATCGCTACCAAGTTCTTGTGTTGTAGTTTTAATACGAACAATAACCTCTTCATCAGAACCAAAACGTGTAATTGTTACGCCATTAAAAAGTTTTTCACCTTTTAACTGGGAGCGCATCTTTGAAATTGGTGCAGCTGTGTCATACTTAACTTGAATAATAGTACCACCAGCAAAGTCAATTCCGTAATTTAACCCACGAGTTAAAAGCAACACAATAGATATGGCCATTAAAAGAAGTGAAAAAGCCACAAATATTGGGCTTTTTTTCATAAAATCATAAGGTTTAGAATATTTAAAAAGTTCCATTATTTAGCCCCTTTAATTCCGAACCACTTGTTCAGATTTACATTTTTACCACGTGCTAAAAGCGCATCATAAATTCCATGAGTTCCTACAATTGCTGTAACCATTGAAGCTAAGATACCAATACTTATAGTAATAGCAAATCCTTTAATTGGTCCACTTCCATATACATATAAGACAACTGCTGCAATAAGAGTTGTAATGTTGGCATCCATAATTGCACTAAGAGCGTTACTATATCCAAGTTCAATAGCCTTTCTAGCACTTGCGCCTTCATGAATTAACTCCCGAATACGCTCACTAATAATTACGTTAGCATCAACTGCCATACCAACAGTTAACACAATTCCAGCCATTCCAGGGAGTGTAAGTGTCGCACCAAAAAGAGCCATAACTGCAATAATTACAAATATGTTAGCAACAAGTGCAATATTAGCAATGAATCCAGCTTGAACATAATAAAATAGCATGAAAATCACAACAAGAAAAAATCCACCAGCTAGTGCGATAGTTGCAGATTTAATACTATCTGCTCCTAAACTTGGACCAACACTTCTTTTTTCCATTAAAAACACTGGTGCTTGTAGTGCTCCACTTCTAAGGGCAATAGCTAAATCTTGCGCACCTTTTATTGTGTAACTTCCACTAATCTGACCACTTCCACCACCAATTCTCTCATTTATCACAGGTGCTGACATAACTTTTCCATCTAACACAATTGCTAAACGTTTACCAACATTTTTACCAGTAAAGTTTCCAAAAATCTGAGCACCCTCTGAATTTAGAGTGAAGTTAATTACTGGTTGATTTGTATCATTAAATCCAACACTTGCATCAATTATTTTTGAACCATCAAAAATTGGTACGCCATGTAATAGATGTTTTCTATTCTCATCTTCAGCATCTGGGAGTAAAATATCTCCAAAAGATTTTGCTTCACGCTCTGACATGTTTTGAGCGCGCATTGCACGCTCTTCATCAACTGCCATCATCTGCAAATATGCAGCTCTTGCGATTAATGCACGCGCGCGTTGCTCCTCTTCACCTGTTTTGATACCTGGAAGTTCAACTAAAATTTTATCCTTGCCTTGACGAGCGACATTAGGTTCAGCTAGTCCAAACTGATCTAATCTATTTCTAATTGTCTCAACAGCTTGCTCAATTGCTTGAGTTTTTGTAATTTCAGTTTGAACTGGTGTTAATTCTACTGTAAAGTGCAGACCAACTTTAGTAATGTTAAGCCCTTTAATCTCTTTTAAAAGAGTATCAATAGAAGCTACATCATCATTATCAAGTAAGATAAAGTCTAAAGAGTGTTCATGAATCTCTAAAGATTCTAACAAAATATCCTCTTTTTCACTAAAGTAGCGTATGCTAGAGCCAAGAGATTTCATTCTTGATTCTATTGCTTTTTCAGATTTTATTCCAAGAAGCATATAAAGACCACCCTGTAAATCAAGACCAAGAGTTATCTTTGCACCTTTTTCTGTCTGTAAAAAAGTAGGAATTGAGAAAAAAATTCCAAAAGCTATTGTTGCTATAAAAACAACAAGACGAAAATTAATCATCCCCAAGCTTTCTAGCAATAGCATCTCTATCGATTTTTACAATCATAGAATCTGTCATTTTTACTTTTAAAGAATCATCTTCAACTTTAACAACTTCAGCATGAAAACCACCATTAGTGACTATTTTATCGCCTTTTGAAAGCGCACCAATCATCTCTTTATGTTTTTTAGCTTGAACTTGCTGAGGACGAATTACTAAGAAGTAAAAAATTGCGAAAAGAACTATTAACGGTAGAAAAGACCCTATAACATCCATACCTTGTTGCATACATAAACCCTTGTGAAAAATTAATCTGAGATTTTAACACTAAAAGGGAAAAAGTAGGATTAAAGAAAAATTTATATCTTATCTTTACAATTTTTTACGTTTCTCATTAGTCTCAAAAAGCTTCCATCTAGCAACTGGAATATTTTTAAGTTCATCTATATCTATACTAAATAGAGCAGAGTGTTCAACCGTAAAATACTCTCCCATCTGAGTACCCTCAAAAAGAGCTTGTTCTTCATTAAAGAAGTCACCAACACAAAGAGTCTCTACCTTTTCTCCATTAACTATACGCTCTATTTTACCTTTTTTTACAAGATAAATACGATTTTTATCTAAAACTTCAAAATTCTCATTCTCCATGGCACCTGTAAGACTTAATTTTTTAGCTAGACTTTGGTGTACTTGGTTAGAGATTGCTTCACCGAACAGCCACGTTTTTTGCAAGAATTCACGACGTAATCCTAAACGTTCAATTTCACCATAAAGATTATTTTTTTTGATTGCTTCAATGTAAAGAGCGCGTGGAATTTGCAGAGCTTGAACAAAGTTAACAGCTCGATAGGTCTCACGTGTATGCATTTGAGAATCACCAAACATCTCACCAATAAATGCACCAGCAGATAGCAATCTCTTTTGAGAGTGCTGAATCATCTCTACATTTCCAGCAAGAACCAAATAGACATTTTCATGTATTTGTCCCTCTTTTAGTAAAATTGTTTCAGGATTAAATGTAGGAACTTCATTATTCATAAGCGTACGAATCGTATGTGATGGCATTGCTGGAAAATAGTTGTGAAGGTAGTAGTAAGCCATTCTCATCTTAAAATCTTGATAATCAGGAATTAATCTATCTACCATTCCAAATGGGGCACCTGAACCAATAGCTTTTTGTTCTGTAGTTAGCCCCTCTGATGTATGAGCTAAAATAATTTTACCAGATAAATCATTTTTAAAATTATCAGATTGTCCATGTATCATACCACCACCAACATCTATTTTTTTAATATCTGCTGGTTTTAAATAATCTTCTTCGATACGTCCATAAAATTCTGAAGAGATACCAGGGATTTCAGAGTTTTCTGTAACCATTTTTTTAAGAATATCAAAACTACAGACATCAGCTAAGTGAGCATATGAGCGATAACCATTTTTCCACATTGTTCGAAATAGAAAAATATTTGTCTCCACGGGATGCGGAGAGAGTGTAGCCTTTACCTCAAGTCCCTCTATATCTGTCCACTCATTCAAGTCTAAATCATGTACATCAAAAAAGTTATGAAAAGATTGTTCATTAAAACCCAAAAGAGCAGACAGTTTTTTCATAACTGAAAGACGAACTAATTTAGAGCTATAATACTTTATTTTATGGTCACTTTGCATCAGTGATGTGATTCCTGCAAAATGGTCATCATGAGTGTGGGTATGAAAAACTCCCTCTATCTCATTAATAGAGATTCCAAGTGCACTAAGTGAGTGCAAAACATTTGGACCAGCATCAATCAAATAAATTTTTCCCTGAAACATTAAAATCGAAGACATACATGGCTCATTTATATTCCAACCATCACCTTGACCTGAATGAATTACAGAAAAGTATTCTCTAGATATATTATAAAATCCTAAAGGATATGGAGCTTCATATGTTTGTGAATCTTCAAGGTTTAAATCAACTTCAACACTCTCACCATCATAACTAATCTCAAAACGGTTTACTCCAAGACGCTTAATTGTCACTCCATCTTTAACTTCACAAACATTTCCATTTATAACTGCAGAATCAAGAAGATCATTTGTTGATTGAATAGAACCAAATGCAAATTTCAACTTCATTCGCATCATCTCTTTTGCTTCTTCTAAAGATACCCCAGCTTCCATTATCTCTTTTTCACTAGTTAATCCATAGTTTCCTCTGTAAATATACTCCATTTGTGCATTTACTTGTGCTTCAGAACCGATTAGTAGTGGCTTTTCACCAGTATTATTTGGATGATTTGGTATGAGCATGCCCTGTTTGTATAGCATCTGAAGCACTGGGAATTCAGACAAGTTAGAAAAACTTCCATTTTGTACCATAGCATCTGAGAGTAAAATTGCATTTGGTCCAGTTTCATACACTACACCCTTCTCTTCTACTTTTAAAATTAAACCACGTTTCATCAAATGTTTAACACTGTCAGCTGGACAACCGCATAAAATTTTAAGATTTACAGCAGCAATTTCAACCCAATAGACACCATGAGTGACCTCTGCTTTACGAATTGCTGCCATTAGCTTATAATCCTTTAAATTTCTAAAAACTTATTATAGTCAAATTATTATTATATATTAGAAGCACAATTTATTCCATTTATATTGTACAATTGCATTTATGAATATTTATGACGTATTAATACTTTCAATTGTTGAGGGAATTACTGAGTTTCTTCCAGTATCTTCAACTGCACATCTCGTTTTAGCTGCACAAATGTTAAATTTAACACAGACATCATTTTTAAGAACTTTTGAAATTGTAATTCAAATTGCACCAGTGCTTTCTATATTTTTCATATACAAAGAGCGTTTAAGTTCATCCATAGCACTTTGGGTGCGTTTAATCGCGGCATTTATCCCAACTGGGATTGCGGGGTTATTTTTACATGAATATTTAGAAGAGTTATTTAGCTCCTCTCTTACTCTAATGTGGATGGTTTTAACAGGTATAGCATTTTTAGCAATAGAAAAATATTTAAGTAAGAGTGAACAAAAACGTATAGATATAGAAGATATTAGTATTAAACAAGCCATTGGTATTGGTATATTTCAATCTATATCTTTAATCCCAGGAATATCACGTTCAGGTACAACTATTTTAGGCGCATTACTACTTGGTCTAAAAAGAGAATCTGCTATGAGTTTTTCATTTTTATTAGCTATTCCAACAATGGGAATTGCAACTTTATATGTACTCTATAAAGAGGCACATAATTTAAGTTTTGAAAATTTTGAACTGATTGCTATTGGTTTTATTGCCTCATTTATTGTCGGATATATCGCAGTTAAAACATTTTTAGCAATCGTTTCACGCTTTAACTTTACACCATTTGGTTACTATTTAATTGGTTCAGCCCTAATTATGTCGCTAATTTAGGCGTTCATCATTTTCACTAGCTTCTTGAGTTATCTCAATTGTATCTGAAGAGTTCTGTTCAAGTACACTTAGAGCTTCATATACATATCTCTTAATGTTGTCTGTGTCTGAGAAGTAGACTTAATGCGAAAAGAATCATATTTGATGAAAGTAGTAATGGCAGTATTTTGTTCATTTATCGTCCATTTTTATGGTTTTTAGCTAAACATCAATATAATAGACTTGCAGAACTAAAATATTATTCATTGTCTATCCACTTCTGTATAAACTACACAAATATTAATAAAATATCTAATGTAATACAATTGTTATAATTATTTTATATTAAGCTTCTATAGCCTATTATCTCAGTATTATTAATTTATTATTTTGTATTCCAAGGAACTTATTAATGGCAAATATACTAATCGTAGATGATTCAAGTCTAATCAGAAATGTTGCATCTGAAGCAGTTACAGAAGCTGGACACACTCCATTTACAGCGACAAATGGTCAAGAGGGTCTAGATAGAACAAATATTGGAGACATTGATTTAATTTTTAGTGACGTAAATATGCCTGTTATGGGTGGATTAGAGATGGTAGGTAAAATCAAAGAAAACGATGCTTTTAAATTTTTAGCTATTGTAATGCTTACAACTGAGAGTAGTCCTGAGCTTAAAGAAAAGGGAAAAGCACTAGGTGCAAAAGCGTGGTTAGTCAAACCATTTAATAAAGAGAAATTTACAAAAGTTGTTCAAAAGTTATTAGGATAATTTATGAAAACTCTTGAATATGAAAAGCTAACCATATACGAGGTTGAAGCTCTTTCAGAAGAGCTTCACTCCTACCTTGTAAATGCAGAGTTGACTCTTGATTTAGATTTAAAAAATGTTACTAAACTTGATTTATCTGCCATTCAATTACTACTTAGTACAGAAAAAACGTGTACCTCAAATAATATTAAATTTAATCTACATGGATTAAATAATCTTAATATAAATACTTTAGAACTTTGTGGATGCGCCTCTTTACTAGGAATAACACATGAGTAAAGAGTTAGATCTCTTCAATGAGGATGTCAATGAACAGTTGACATTTATGGAAAACTCTTTAGTTAATATGCAAGAAAATGGTGTCAATGAAGACGATATTGGTGCTCTATTTCGTTCTATGCACACTATAAAAGGAACTGCTGGTATGTTTGGCTTTACTGATGTAGTAAAGTTTGCGCATATTGCTGAAAATCTTTTAAGTGAAGTTAGAGAGAAAAAAGTTGAACTAACAGAAAATATGATGGAAACATTTCTTTTATGTAAAGATCACACTGAAACATTAATTAATATTGCCCTCAATGATGGAAGTCTAGATGAAGAGACAACAGAGATAAACGACGCACTTTTGACATCTCTAATCTCATTTATGCCATCAAACAAGCAACAAGAGTTACAAAAGACAAATTCAGTAAATGAAAATTCAAATAATGAAACTGTTACTGAAGAGAATTGGCATATTAGTGTAAAACTCAATGAAGATTTTTTCAATACTGGTATGGATTTTTTAAACATGTTAGGTTTTTTAAAACACCTTGGGACTATTACAAAAATAGTACCAATTACATCTAATTTACCTAATATTGACAACATAGTACCAACTCAATCATATTTACAATTTGAGCTTCAACTATTTGGCGAGACTACTTATGAAGATATTGAAGAGGTATTTGAATTTGTATTAGATGATATTACTCTTAATATCTTTAAAACTGATGATATTAGAGCACTTAAAGAGTTAACTGACAATAATGAAGAGTTAAAAGAGTTCTTCATTTCTAATGATTTTTTTAAGCAAGAGCAGTTCAATTCTACTCAAATAAAAAATGAAGAGACTGTTAAAAAACAAAAAAATACTGAAAAAGTAGTTACTAAAAGTAGTAAAAACTTCTCACTACGTGTTGATTCAAGTAAAGTAGATAGTCTCATTAATCAAATCAGTGAAATGGTTATTGCTAATGCAAAAATTTCACAACGAGCAGATCAACTAGATGATACATTTTTAAGTGAATCAGCAACAATTTTAAGCGATATGCTTGAAGAGGTTCGCTCTAGTGTTATGAATATTAGAATGGTTCAAGTTGGAGATACATTCTCTAAATTCAAACGTATAGTTCATGATTCTACAAAAAAGCTAGGTAAAGAGATTAATTTTAATATTGTTGGAGAAGATACAGAACTCGATAAAATGGTTGTTGAAAAAATTTCTGATCCATTAATGCATATGCTTAGAAACTCAGTAGATCACGGTATTGAGATGCCACAAGAGCGTATTGATAAAAACAAATCGGCACAAGGTAATATAACACTTAAAACTTATCCAGACGCTGGAACTATAGTTATCAAGATTACAGATGATGGAAAAGGTTTAGATAAAGATGCAATTATTACAAAAGCTGTAACCAACGGTATTATAGAAGAGAATCATAACCTAACAGATAAAGAGATATTTAATTTAATCTTTGAAGCAGGACTCTCAACTGCAAAAGAGGTTTCAGACATTTCAGGTCGTGGTGTTGGAATGGATGTAGTTCGTAGGAATATTGAAGATTTACGTGGCACGATAGAGATTGATAGTAAAAAAGATGAAGGCAGTACATTTACTATACGACTTCCTTTAACTCTGGCAATTATTGATGGATTTCTAATTCAATCTGGCAAAACAAAATATATTATTCCACTTGAGATGATTCAAGAGTGTATAGAGTTAGATGTAAAACACAAATCTGCAATGCATGGTAATCAATTTATTAACTTACGTGATTCTATTTTACCTCTACTTGATATTAGAGACTACTTTAAAGAGGATATTAGCCAAACAATACGTGAGAATGTTGTTGTAGTAAAGTATGGTGACTATAAAATGGGAATGTTAGTTGATGAACTTTATGGTGAGTTTCAGACAGTTATTAAACCTATAGGAGAAGTTTTTAAAAATGTCCCAGGAATTAGTGGTGGTACGATTTTAGGTAGTGGCGAAATTGCGCTTATTTTTGATGTTCCCAAATTGGTGGAATTTAAAATTAAAAAAGTTTAAAAAGGAAAAGAAATGGGAAAAAAAGCAAAAGAAATCGAAGAAATTGTTAAAGCATTAAGAGGTCTTTCATCAGGTAATTTTGACACTATATTATCTGTTAAAAGCGGTAAATACCCAGAGCTTATCCAAGAATTTGAGACATTAAAAAAGACTCTTTCATCTGTTAAAAATGACATGAATGATATGAGCCGTCAACATGATTTAGGTGATATAGATGTAGTTATGCCAGCAGATAAATATCAAGGTGAATTTAGATTAATGGCACAAGGTGTTAACAATATGGTTAATGGTCATATATCTGTTAAAAAACTAGCTATGAGTGTTGTTGCTGAATTTGGCAAGGGTAACTTTGATGCTCCACTTGAGAAACTACCTGGGAAAAAAATATTTATCAATGATACTATTGAGCGAGTAAGAGGTCAACTAAAAGGTCTCATAACAGATATGAATGAGATGAGTCATCAACATGATTTAGGTGATATAGATGTAGTTATGCCACTTGATAAATACGCTGGTGAATTTAAGACAATGGCTAAGGGAGTGAATGATATGGTTAATGGTCATATTGCCGTTAAAAAATTAGCTATGGGTGTTGTTGCTGAATTTGGCAAAGGTAACTTTGATGCGCCACTTGAGAGACTACCTGGGAAAAAAATATTTATCAATGATATTATTGAGCATGTAAGAAATCAATTCAAAAGTCTCATCACAGATATGAATGAGATGAGTCATCAACATGATTTAGGTGAAATTGATGTCATTATGCCACTTGACAAATATGATGGTGATTTTAAATCAATGGCTAAAGGTGTAAATGAGATGGTTAATGGTCACATTGCCGTTAAAAAATTAGCTATGGGAGTTGTTAAAGAGTTTGGAAAAGGTAATTTTGATGCTCCACTTGAAAAGCTTCCTGGCAAAAAGATATTCATTAATGAGACTATTGAGCAAGTAAGAACAAATTTAAAAATGCTTATCTCTAATTTTGAAATGGCAAGTGAAGCGGTATCTAGTGGTAATTTAAAAATTAGATTAAATGCAGATAGTTTAGATGGTGGATTTAAAATCATCATAACTACAATGAATGATTTATTAACTACTGTTGATGGAGCATTTTCTGATACAATTTTTGGACTTAATGCTTTGCAAAATGGTCAATTTGATGCAAGAATAGAGACTAAATATCAAGGTGATTTCAATATTGTGAAACAAGCTGCAAACAACACAGCTATTAAACTTGGTAAACTTCTTAAAAATTACAATGCAGGATATGCAGAGGTTGAAAAAGGTAACGTTAAAGTTAGGATAGATAAAGATGGTTTTGATGGTGATTATCTTAAACTAATTGGTGTTGTAGACAATACACTAGAAACTGTTGAAAAAGCCTTTGCAGATACAATTAAAGGATTAAAAGCTATTCAAGAGGGGCGTTTCAGTGATAGAATTACCACTGAGTACCAAGGTGACTTCGATGTTGTAAAACAAGCTGCAAACACAAGTTTAGAAACTTTAGGTAACGTTGTAAATGAGTTAGCAGAGGTATTAGCATTAATGGCTAATGGTAATTTACAAAGAAGTATTAGCATTGAATTACCAGGAGACCTTCTCCAAGTAAAAAGAGCAACAAATAGTTTTATACAGAAACTAAAATCTATGGTTGGGCAGATTAATGCTGGGGCTAGTGAAATTACTGCAGCTTCCACTGAAGTTAGTGGTTCATCACAAAGTCTTTCATCTGGAGCCACTCAGCAGGCATCTTCTTTAGAAGAGACAAGCGCATCATTAGAGCAAATGAGTGGAAGTGTTGCAGAATCAGCAAGAAATGCTCAACAGACAAATGCTTTAGCAGAAGAAGCCGCTTCAATGGCTAAAGAGGGTGGCGAAGCCGTAACACAAACTGTACAGGCAATGAAAAGTATCTCTGAAAAAATTGGAATTATTGAAGATATTGTTTATCAAACAAATCTTCTTGCACTTAATGCTGCAATTGAAGCTGCACGTGCAGGTGAACATGGTAAAGGATTTGCAGTAGTTGCAGCAGAAGTTCGTAAACTGGCAAAACGTTCACAAATAGCAGCTCAAGAAATTTCTCAAACTGCAAGTTCAAGTGTTGAGGTTAGCGAAAAAGCTGGTCAACTAATTGGTGATGTTGTTCCTAAAATTCAAGAGACAGCAACACTTGTTGAAGACATTGCAAATTCTGCAAAAGAGCAAGATGTAGGCATTAGCCAAATAAATGCTGCCATGACACAACTTGACCAACTTACTCAAACTAATGCTTCATCTGCCCTGCAGATGGCTAGTGCTAGTGAAGAGTTAAATTCACAAGCTACTAACCTTTCTGGACTTATGAGCTTTTTTACAATTGGCGATGATCTTAATAACGGGTTTATGAAAAAACCTGCTCTTATAAACCCATCAATAACAATAAAAGATGATGCAGAACTTGACTTACGAGATTTTGATCATTACTAGGAGCACCTATGAATGAAATAATTTATGAAAAAAATATTGATAACGCACTAAATCAATTCCTACTTTTTTTAGTAGGTGGTGATTTGTATGCTATAGAAGCTCTTAAAACAAGTGAGATAGTTGAATATAACCAAATTACTAAAGTACCGATGATTACATCTTGCGTTAAAGGTGTCACAAATATAAGAGGTAATATTGTACCAACAATTGATCTTCTTGATAGATTTGGTCTTGGCGAAACAAAAATAGATCGTAAAACATCAATTGTTGTCATTAACCATGAATATAAAGATACTAAAATACAACTTGGTGTAATTATCGATGAAGTATTTGAAGTAGATGATATTAATACAAATAATATAAAAGAAGTACCAGATTTTGGCTCAAAAATAGATAAAAAATTTATTCAACAAATGGGTAAATACAATGGCGAATATATAGCTATTTTAAATGTAAAAAGTATTTTAGATATTACAGAACTATCAACAATTGCACAATAGGGTAAAAAATGAAAGATTTTAACAATATGGATGAGAATATACGAACATCAGTCCAACTAATAGATGATGACGATGATGAAGAGCTTGACCTCATTAAACTAGTAAGCACTAATGCGAATGATACTAGTCAATATCTTGTGTTTGTAGGTTCTGATGAACAATATTATGCAAAAAATGTATCTAAAATTGAGGAATTGTTAGTTCATAAAGACATCAACATAGCTAAAAATAGTGAAGATGGTTTAATCTCTGGTACTGCTGACATCCGTGGGAATATGACAACAATTGTAAATTTTGATAGATGGTTTGGTAATAAAGTCCTAGATGATAAAGATTATGAGCTTATAATACTTGCGCATTACGGTGGACATAGAATGGGCATCGTGGTTAAACGTGTAGAGTATATTGTAAATATTCCATCTGATACAATGACTGACAATTCTGGTAATAATCCAAAAACATCTTTTATATCACGTGTTCAAATTGCTGGACATGAAGAGTTGTGTATGATTTTTGATAGTGACAAATTACTTCTTGATGTGTTTGATGTAGTAGAATCAGAGAGTAAAAGTTACATTGAAAATTTAAATTTATCAGTTCAAACAGAAAAACTTCTACTTGTAGCAGATGATAGTAGATATATTCGTCAGATGATTTCGCAACTACTTGAAAAAATGAAACTTAATTTTAAAATTTATGAAAATGGTCAACTACTTGTTGATGATTTAAAGAATATTGATGATGAAAATATAGGTTTAATTATTACAGATTTAGAAATGCCTGTACTAGGCGGACGTGAATTAATTAGTATGATTAGAAAAGAGCATAAATACGACAAAATTAACATTGTAGTTCATACTAATATGTCTAATACAAATACTGAAAGCGCCCTTTTAGAAGCTGGAGCAAACTCTATAATTGGTAAAGTTAATATGTATGATTTAAGTAAAACTATCTCAGAATTTGCGACATAGGCATAAGTTGCAACAGATAGAGATTACTAATGGTGAGTTTCAAATTTTCCAAAAAATCATTTACAATGAAATTGGCATTGATTTAACTAATGATAAAAAACAGTTAGTGCAGAGCCGTCTACTTAAACAGATGCTAAAATATAGCTTAAAATCTTATTCAGAATATCTACGTCTTATCCAGATAAATACAAAAGAGAAGACTGAGATGCTAAATTTAATTACCACAAATGAGACTTTCTTTTTTCGTGAGCTTAATCATTATGACTTTTTTCAAAATACAATATTACCAAACTGTCCATATAACCAAAAATTCAGAGCATGGAGTGCAGCCTCTTCAGTTGGTGCTGAAGCATATAGCACTGCGATGTTATTAGACAGCCATTTTACACGTGATAACTGGGAAGTCATTGGAACTGATATAAATACTGATGTAATAGAAAAAGCGCGTATAGCTCTATACCCTGAGCCTTGGGCTAGTAAGGTTCCAGAAAATCTACGTAAAAAATATTGTTTAAAAGGTAAAGGTAAATTTGAAGGTAAATTTATGGTTGAGAGTTCACTCAAAAACAATATTAATTTTTATGTAAAGAATCTATTAATGCCAATTAATGATATTGGTACGTTTGATTTGATATTCTTACGTAATGTATTAATTTACTTTGACCAAAGGACTAAACAGATTGTACTAGATAATGTAGTTGCAAATCTAAAACCAAATGGTTATCTCTACATTAGCCATACTGAAAATTTAAATACATTAAATATAAAAAGTTTAGAACAAACAAGTAGTGCAATTTATCAAAAAAAATATAGAAATGGTTAATCTATGATAACAAGTCAACGAAGTCATTATTTAAATATTTTGGCAAAAAATAACAATATTTTACTTCTAAGTGATAATCCATATCCAGCTTTTGATGCTATAAGAGATAATTTTGCTATCTCTGTTCATCATAACATGCAACAAGAAGAACTTAACAACATTCATGCAACACTACTACACCATAAAATTAATATTATTCTACTAGATGCTACATCCTCAAGTCCAAAAGCAAAAGAGTTTTATCACGAAATCAAAGTACACAATCCTCGTATCTTAGTAATAAGCATACTAGATGTAGAAACTGCATATAACGCAGTCAAAATGACACAAAACAGTGATATTGCAATATTTGCTCCATTTACATTAGAAGAGTTTAAAGGTAAACTATTTGATGTATTAAGTATTATCTACACCATTTTATCTATTGGGAAACATCATGTAAGTCCTATTACTAAAGAGAATGATATTGAAGCATTTTTAAATACTCAATCAGGGGCTATACTCTTTATTGTTGATCAATTAACTGAGATTAACATAGCGTTAGAAAATGGCGAACTCTCTCATGAAATACTAATAGACATATCAACAAACTTGAAAAAAATATCTGATATTTTTTCCCTAAATGACTCTTTTTCAAAATTGATACCAAACTTTACAGAACTAATTGAATTTATTGAAAGTATTAAATTTGACAGACTAGAGGCCTCTACACTTAAATATTTTGATTATTTAGCAAATATTATTGAAGATGTAAATGTAAGCATGATGCACCTCTTTGATAAAAAAATAATTTCTGATATTTCTATGTGCCAATTATCTCTAAAAAGAAATATTGAACTTCTAAAAAATCTATTTAATAAAGAGATAGATGTTACAAGTCATCTGGAGTTTTTTGATGATTAAAGTTTTTGTTATAGATGATTCAGCAACCGTACGTAACGCTTTTACCAAAATCTTTAGCCAAGCAAAAGATATAGAGTTGATAGGTAAAGCTAATAATCCAGTGGATGCGTTTAATATTTTCAAAAAAGTGGGTTTACCTGATGTCTTTATTTTGGATATAGAGATGCCAAAAATGGATGGTTTAACATTTTTACAAAAAATAAATGAGCAGCGCCCTATTCCTGTAATTATGTGTTCAACTCTTGTTTCAAAAGGAAGTAGTGCTGCAATTGATGCTTTAAGAATGGGTGCGGTTGATGTTGTTCAAAAACCTAACTCTGGACTAAAAGAATTTTTTCAAGAAAGAGAAGAAGAGTTTTTAGATAGTGTACGTGCAGCAGCTGCATCAAAGGTGCATTTTAATTTCAATATTGCAAGCCAAGACAATACAATAAAAAATGGCCTAAAAGAGGTTAAATCATCTTTTGGAGCATCTAAAAAAATAGTTGCCATTGGATCTTCAACAGGTGGCGTTCAAGTAATTGAAGAGATAATTTCAAATCTTAATCCTAACCATCCATCTATCGTAATTACTCAACATATGCCACCAGGCTTTACAGCATCCTTTGCAGAAAGGCTAAATATGCTTGCAAAAAATTCTCATGTTAAAGAGGCCCAAGAGGGTGACGTACTACTACCAGGTCGCGTTTTAATTGCGCCTGGAAATAAACATTTGGAAGTTAAAAAAAGTGCTCTTTCCTACGTTGCTACAATAAAGGATTATCCAAAAGTAAATTCGCATAAACCTAGTGTCAATGTACTATTTGCGTCAATGGCTAAAGAGGTCGGTAAAAATGGAGTTGGGTTTATTTTAACTGGTATGGGAGATGATGGTGCGCTTAAACTCAAAGCCATGAAAGATGAAGGTGCTAAAACATATGCACAAAATGAGAAAAGTTGTACAGTGTATGGTATGCCTAAACGAGCAGTTGAACTTGGTGCTGTTCATGAGACAATGTCAATTATGCGTATAGTTTCAACAATTAACAATTTAAGATAATTAATAAAGGTTCTAAATGAAAAAAGTTAAATTATTAAAAGATCAAGCTAATGATTTATCAGTTTTATATGTAGAAGATGAGACAGAATTACGTGAAAGTGTAACAGCATTTTTAAATAACTTTTTTTCTGTAGTAGAAGAAGCTGTAGATGGTCTAGATGGACTAACAAAATATAAAGCATTCAAAGATAAAACAGATTCCTATTTTGATATTGTTATTGCTGATGTTAATATGCCAAATATGAATGGTATAGAATTATGTAAAAATATTCGTTCAATTAATAAGGAACAAGTTATTATTATAATGTCAGCACATAATGATTCAGCCAACTTGTTATCCTTGGTCAACATTAATATAGACTACTTTATTTTAAAACCTATTGTATATGAAACATTTATTAATATACTTTTTAAAGTTTGTAGAGAGATTAATGATTATAAATTATTAAGTCACTATTATCATGACACTGAAGCTCTAACAGATGAGCTCAGTGCGAAAAACATTCAACTTGAAAAAACAATCTCTTATTACAAAAAAGAGATTTCACTCTTAAAAGGTACTACACCTACAATTGAAAAGGAGAAAATAATTCCTAAAGTAGAAGAAGTTGATAACAATAATGTAAAAAGACAAGAGAGAAAAAAGACTGTTGATACATCAATAATAGACACTATGCATTATGAAGATCATCAAAAAATAAGTGCTCTAGAATTTTTAGAAGAGTTTGAAGTTGAGCAGTCATTAATTGATGATTTAAATGAAAATGAGAATGAAGCTCAAAACTTACTATACGCTGAAGTGGAGTTGACTCAAGAGATGATAATATCTTTTTCTAAAGTTCTAACTTATTACACACACTTTTTAAATGAGACTATTGAGTTTAAAGATTTATCTTACTCAATAGCTGCTTTAGTTGAAGTTCTAAATAATGTAAATATAAATGATATTGACCTAACCATACAATCTACTCTAAAAAACTATATGACAGGTATTATAGATGATATGTCAAACTGGAAAAAAGTTATTTTTATAGAAAAAAATACACCAGACATCCACTATCTTGATGCCTCACTTTTAGATAACTGCTCACAAATTGAGTTATTGATTCATCCACCAGAAAAAGATCCAAATGCTAGTGAAGATGATGACGATTTAGAATTTTTCTAATCTTCCTCAATATCACGACCAATTTTTTGATGCAGATTCCAGTAATACTGAACAAATGAACGAACAGTATCATTTCGTGGCATGAAATTTCCCTCTACAAAGATTGTGAATCTATCTAAGAACTCTTTAGAATCTCTTTTTTCTATGTAATGAGTAGCTAACTCGTTATAAGTTTTAAGATACCACCCTTTTAGATTCTCATACGCTTCTAGATTTAGGCTTAATTTTTCATCACTAAACCATAAGACACCACTTTCAAAAAGTCCACTCAGATGAATTAATCCCTCACAATAGTATGGTTGAACCTCATCTGTTTGCATCCAAGCGATAAGTCCAACAGCTCTAGCAATAATACTTTTTGTAAGCTCACTAGTTAACTCTTTCTCCTGGCTATGAAAAAATGAGACAAGCCCGCCAGTTGTAGCTTTAAACTCCTCTACATTTTTAAATTGAGCAGATGTATTCATAGTCGCTTCACTACTTTCATCTATCCATAAAATATGTCCAAATTCATGTCCAATAGTCTCAATATCATATAGATGGTGCCACAATTCAGGTCTATCAAACATCAAAGAGCGCCTACTATTAACAAAATCTTTTCCAAGAACTAAAGAGGATATTTTCATAACTGGTTTTGCTTTTGAGCTTTGAAGAACCATATCTGCAAATGCAAAAATCTTTTTACCAAGTTCACTAGATACATTTTCATCATTTGGAACAACTTGTGCAGAGAAAAGTCCACTAAATTCAGCCCCATAATAGAGAGCTGGACGACCCAAGTATAGCTGTGTACGTCGTATGTTATTTATTACAGTCTCTCCTAGCTTTTTTGGCGCTTTTAGTTCAGCATGAAGAGTATTAAACATTTTCTCAATTGAAATTGCACGTACATTTTTACTCTGTTGTGATGGATTTACAAGACGAACATCCCACTCAGGAGCAACTGCTTTTCTATAATGATCTTCATAATATTCAAGAGGATGCCCTATTTGAATAACCCCTTTAACATCCATCCAAGCTCTATCAACATCTGCCCACACTCTTAATGTTTTAGTTGTATCTCGTTCTATAAATGCACCCATCAATGTTGCTAAGTATTTTGAGTATGAATCTTTTTGAGAAAACTCTTCATCATCATGTTCATCAATACTAGCTAGCGTTTTAGCAATTGCTGTTACTATAGCGCTGATTTCCATTTCAAATGCTTCTGCATAAGATATGCTTTTATACAAACCGTCAACTTTTACTAAAACTGAGTAACATCTATCAGCTAACTCGCCCTCTTCATCGGTGTCTAAAAGATTATTATCTCTTAGGTATTGCATTACACTCTCAGCTGAGCCTAACTCATCACTTAAGGCTGGATTGACCCCAACAATAATATGCCAATACCATTTAACATGAAAATCTGTCATAGCCACACCGATATTGTGAACACCATCAAGTAGATTCATGTAAAAGGGGCTAAGTAGTGATTTCTTTTTAATCTCATCAAGCATGCTTTTGTGTCGATTTAAATAATAGCGACTAACCCAATGATAAACTTCCATCTTTATCTTCTCTAAATCAACACCTTTACGTCCGTTTTGCTCTAATACCTGAACAAGAGCATCATCACGTAAAGAGCATAAACGCGTTGTTAGAGCATATCTATTCTCTTTTGTTAATTCTAGTCCAATGACACGAAGTTCATCATCAATTATAGAGATTTTATCACCATTTTTTAACTTTTGGAAAAGCTCTTGTGTTAAAGCATCATTTTTTTCAACTAAACTATATATCTCTTGAATATTATTTATCATTTTAATCCATTTAACAAAATATGTGCAAGATTTAGAGCTTGAACCCTATGAGAAATCTTCTCTTTTACATCATCACCTAACTCACCTAATGTCTGAGAGTAACCATCAGGAATAAAAATAGGATCATAACCAAAACCATTTTCTCCTCGCATCTGAGTTATAACATTTCCATGCATCCATCCATGTACGATTTGAGCGCCCCTACTTGAGACAAGAGCAATTGCAGCTGTATAAAAAGCTTTAGTGGTATCAATTCCTTTGAGTGCCACAGAATCCCTTAATTTTAACAAATTCTCTCTATCACTTGAACCAACACCCGCATAACGAGCGCTATAAATTCCAGGTTCATTTCCTAAAAGCGGTAGTGATATACCACTATCATCTGAAAGGACCACTGCATTTTCATCATTTAACGCCTCATATACAGCTCTTGCTTTTATTAAAGCATTACCTGCGAATGTATCTGAATTCTCTTCTATATCAAATGCTTCGATAATATCTGTGTAAGCTACAACATCAATATCACCAAAATAACGTTTAATTTCTCTAACTTTTCCTCTATTTGAGGTGGCTAAAACCAAGTGCATACATTCCCTTAATCTTTTAAAGTGTACAATGTGACATTTTAACTCAAATTCTCGAGGAATGTATATGATAAAACGTATTATGCCCCTAAATTTAATTTTATTCTTAAGATTTTTAGGATTATTTCTTGTTATGCCTGTGCTTTCAGTATATACAATGAACCTAGAGGGTTCTACTCCACTACTTGTAGGAATCATTGTTGGTGGTTACGCACTTACGCAAGCTATATTTCAAATGCCGTTTGGAATGTTAAGTGATAAAATAGGTAGAAAACCAGCCATTTTAGTTGGTCTTTTAATTTTTATGATTGGTTCACTTGTCTGTGCACTTTCCACTGATGTCTATACTTTAATGATTGGCCGATTTTTACAAGGTGCAGGAGCTATAGGCTCAGTTGTAATAGCAATGATAAGTGACACAGTAGAAGAAGAAAACCGTGCAAAAGCAATGGCTGTTATGGGTGGTTTTATTGGTCTTGCATTCAGTGCATCAATGCTTTTAGGGCCTCTGCTTTCGGCTAATGGTAATGTTGCCATACTTTTTTATATCTCAGCAGGTGCTGCTTTAATAGGGGCTATAATTCTTTACACTAAAGCACATACACCTCCAAAAATTATTCATGTCTATCACAACACAACTACAATAAAAGATATTGCACGTGACCCTAACCTTTTACGTTTAGCAGTAGCAGCATTTTTCCAAAAAGGGATGATGGCAGCTGCGTTTGTAACAATTCCAATTGTTTTAACACATACATTTGAGTATGAACATTCATCTTTATGGAAAGTATATTTAATATCTTTAGTATTTGGAGTAATAGCTATGGCACCAGCTGCCATCATGGGGGAAAAGCACAATAAACCTCGTGAAATATTTATTGCAAGTACTGCACTTTTTACAATCTCATTTGTACTTATGACGTTAGCTAGCAGTACTACAATGTTTGTTATTGCAACTGTTATATTTTTTATCGCTTTTAATATGATGGAGCCATTACTTCAATCTATGATTTCAAAAGTTGCAAAAGTTCATCAAAAAGGTACAGCTATTGGTATGGCAAATACCTTTGCATATGTTGGTACATTTTTAGGAGCAGTTCTTGCAGGATCTCTGCTTCGCGGTGGAGGATCACAAAGTGGTTTATGGATTTTTGCAGCAATTGGCATTGTCTGGTTTGCTTGGACATTAACGATGAAAAATCCAATAAGACACGCTCATCTATATTTAAATCTATCAGATGTAAATATGGATAAATTAAACTCTCTCGAACATGATGGAATTGCAGAGTGGTATATTAATGACACCCAAAAACTGGCGGTTGTAAAATATCAGAAACACCTTATAAATGAAGATAATCTAAGAAACTCTTTACTTAATTAATTTAATTTTAACTATTTTAAATATATACTACTTCTGTTTCAACTATAAATAGGAGAAGTATTTGTTTATACGTATAATCTATGCAATTACATTGCTTCTAACTCCTCTTTTTAGTTCAGGTATAGATATTAATGCGAAACTAATACCTCGAATTGTTTTGCAAAGCTCAATTATTAAAGAGAACCAGACCATAAATATAGCGATAGCTTATAGACAAAATACTATATATAGAGCAGTTCAACTAAAAAAACTTATTACAAAATCACTCAAAGGCGTGGAGATAAAAACTACACTTTTGGATATTTCTAAAAAGAACTACTCACTTGATAATATTCAAGCTATATATCTTAGTGATTTGGATAATAAAGAGTTAGAGGATCTTATTAGTAAAGCTCAAAAGAATAGAATTATAACTTTTAGTAAAAATATAAAGCAGTTTAAAATGGGTGCTATTTTTTTTATAGAATCAAAAAGAAAAATAAATATCTACCTAAATACTAAATCCTCAAATGATTCTAATATTGGATTTAATCCATCACTTCTAAAGTATGTAAAGAACTACAATGAAAAATAGATTACTTTTCAACCTTATATATATTTTTAAAAATATTCCAAACAGACTTAATAAATTTTCAATTACTAAAAGAATTGCTCTTTCAGCTCTTTTATTTATCGGTATTATAATTCTATCTTTAAATTACTACTCATCTAAAATTTTACAACCATCAATTTTAATAAATGAAGAACAGAAAATAAGGACAATAACAAACTATATTGCAAACGACATAGAAGCTGCCCTTGATTTTGGTTCACAAGCATCTGTTGAACATATAATATCAAGTGCAACAACTTCACTAGATATAAAAGGGGCATATTTTCAAAGTAAAGATTTTACTTTTAATGAAAAAAAAGATTTTAAAGAAGATACAATTGAACTATTTACAAAAGATGTAAAAAATCCATACTTTGCTATTCATAAACTTATAAACGGCGCAAATTTTGTTCTTTACTATGATGCTAGTCACTATATAAAAAATAAAGAAGATTATAGAAAATTTATCTCATTACTTACATTTGTTCTTATAGCTGTAATGTTTATAGCACTTGTATACTTTAAACTGCTGCTCCTCCCATTTACAAAAACTGCTCATGCAATGCTTGAAATTGACCTAAATAATCCTATTCCTGATGAATCACTACTTGATATAAATACAAAAGATGAACGACAAGACATTGTATCCGCATTTTTTGTATTATCAAAAAAAATATCAGACAGAACAGTTGAACTAGATGAGCTTAATGCAACACTTGAAGAAAAGGTACAATCTAGAACACAAAAACTACAAGATGCTATGCAAGCACTTGGTAAACAAAAAAGAGATGTATTAAAAACATTAACTGAACTAAGACATGCTCAAAATCAACTCATAGAAGTAGAAAAGATGGCTTCTTTAGGGGCTCTTGTTGCAGGTGTTGCACATGAAATTAATACACCTGTTGGAATAAGCTATACTGGAATTACACACCTAATACGTTCATCTAGAAAATTATTAGCATCTTATGAAAACTCTACAATGAGTGAAGATGATTTTCATGAATACTTTGAAGATACAAAAGAGTTTCATATAATTATAGAAGCTAATCTTGTACGTGCTGCAAATCTTATAAAAAGTTTTAAACAAGTTGCAGTTGACCAATCAAGTGAAAAAATGAGAGAATTTAATGTCGCAGAATATATCAATGAAACATTACTCAGTCTAAAAAATCGTTTTAAAAATCGTTCAATATCACTAAATATAGATTGTGATGAACATCTAATTATTAAGAGTTATCCTGGAATTTGGTCACAAATTTTTACAAATTTAATACTTAATTCACTGCTACATGGATTTGATAAAGATGATATAGGGTCTATTGACATAACTATAACTACAAAAAATAAAATGATTATAGTTGACTATAAAGATAGTGGGAAAGGGATAAAGAAAGAGAACTTAAAGCAGATTTTTGAACCATTTTTTACTACTGCTCGTGCAGAAGGGGGTAGTGGCTTGGGACTACACATTGTTTACAATTTAATTACTTCAACTCTTCAAGGAACTATTAAATGTCAAAGTACCTTGTATGAGGGTGTCCATTTTACAATAGAAATACCACTAAACATTAAGGAAAGATAATGCCTTTTGAATTCGCACCTAAAAAAGAGATTAATCAGAAATCTAAAAGTAATAAGAAATGGAATATTTTAATTGTAGATGATGATAAAGAGGTACATGATCTTACAGAAATGGTGTTTAAAAAATTTACTTTTGAAGAGAAAGGCATCAATTTTGAGCACGCTTATAGTGCATTTGAAGCAAAAAATATTTTAAAAACTTCAGATAATATAGCACTAGTTTTACTTGATGTTGTAATGGAAGAGATAGATTCAGGACTAAAACTCGTGCAATACATAAGAGATGAATTACAAAATGATTCAGTTCGTATAATTTTACGTACTGGACAACCAGGAGTTGCACCTGAAGAAAAAATTGTAAGAGATTATGATATAAATGATTATAAATCAAAATCTGAACTAAGTGAAATGAACTTAATCACTACAATCATCTCATCTTTGCGTTCATATTCCTCTTTGATACGTATAAAAGAAGAGGTTGCTAAAAATATTGCCCAAGAGAAAAAGCTTACTCAACAAGCTAGAACATCTGCTATGGGTGAAATGATGGGGGCAATCATTCACCAATGGAAACAGCCTCTTGGAACAATAGGCTCAATTGCCTCAAACTTAAAAGTTCAAGTTGCTCTAGAGACAATTAATATGGATATGATTGATGGTGAAATGCAAAAAATAAATAGTGTCATAAATCATATGGTACATACTATGAATGATTTTAGAGACTTTTTTAGACCCTCAAGAAAAGAGTTTTATAATGTAAATAATTCTATAAATAGTGCAATTACCCTGATTGGTAAGACCTATGAAGCACAAGGAATTAAAATTCATTCAGATAATACTATAGACTTACGTACTGAAGGTTATTCAAATGAATTGGTTCAAGTCATACTAATAATACTAAGTAATGCCCGCGATGCAATAATAGAGATAAACCCAGAAATAAAGCAGATTGATATAGAGACTAAACTAGAAAATTCAAAAATAATTATCCAAATAAGCGATTATGCTGGTGGTATTTCAGACAAAATTGTAGACAAAATATTCCAACCATACTTTACAACAAAGACTCAAAATGAGGGTGAGGGTATAGGCTTAGATATGTCAAGAACAATTTTAAAAAAAGTAGACGGTATGCTTCATGTTAAAAATAGAGAAAAAAATGGTAAAGTTGGTGCTTGTTTTATTATTACACTGAATCAGATATAATAACAGCTTAAATAATTAGGAAAAGCACTATGGAAACATTTAAAAAAATACTAAAATTTCTACGTTCAGATAAAGCATATAAAATGAGCATTTCAATGGGAGTTACCCTCTTTGTCTTTATGATTCTTATGGAATATGTCTACAAAGATTAAGCTTGAGTTATTTTCCAGCAATGTTAAACTTCAATAATAAAAAAATCCTTATTGTAGGTGGTGGTAAAATTGCTACTGAAAAAATAGAAAAAGTTCTAGATTTCAGCAAAAACATTACAATAATTGCTTCAAAAATAAATGAAAAAATGCAAGCACTCGCTTTAGAGTATAATCTTACAAATTATACAAAAAAGTATGAAACAGATGATGCAAATGGTTTCGATGTAATAATTGTCTGTGTTGATGACATAAATCTACAAGAGCAAATTTTTAAAAATACACGCTCATCAAGAACACTTATAAATTCAGTAGATTCACCGCAGTGGTGTGACTTTATCTTTCCATCATATATTAAAAGAGATGAATTAATAGTAGCAGTTAGCTCTTCATCTTACGCACCTGCCCTCTCACGAGCACTACGAATATACTTAGAGAAGTTTATTCCAGATAATTTAAATCATCTGTTAGAAAAATTAAAAGATATTAGAGTAAACAAACCAAAAGGTAAAGCACGCCAAATTGAGTTATCAAATATTGTAAACAACTTTTTCAAGGAGTTAAATTGAGCTTTTCAGAGTATATAAAAGCAGTTGCAACAGGTAGTAAAGGTAATTACGAGTTAACTCCTTTTCAAGCTGAGGATGTGATTACTAAAATTTTGACACAAACATTCACACAGTCACAAATTGGAGCATACCTAGCTTCATGGAGAGCAAGATATGAAACAGACAATGAATTAAAAGTAGCATTTAACACTCTAACTAAATTTGTACGCCCTCAAAATAGTTTACCCCAAAGTATAGAACTTGGTTACCCATATGATGGAAAAAGTAAAAATAGTTTCTTGTATGCATTAGCTGCTAAAGAGGTGTTAAAAGATGGCATTGAACTTATCATTTCAAGTGATAAAACATTAGAGCCTAAACGCGGGATAAGTGCGTTAGAGCTAAATGAGAAAGTATCATTTTCTAGCAACATTCATCTTCTTGATAGAGCAAATTTTCTGCCAGAGTTAACTTCACTTACAACTATAAGAAATGAATTAACAGTTAGAACAGTTTTTAATACAATCGAAAAACTTACAAATCCTTGTGGCTCAAAATATGCGATAATTGGACTTCACCACAAACCATATGTTGAAAAATATAAAAAAATCTTAAATACTCGTTATGAGAGACTATTGATTGTGCAAGGCGATGAGGGAAGCCCTGAAATGAGTAAAAGTGGCTCAATTTGGATTTTAGAAGCTGATAAGCTAACTGAGCAATATATAGATTTTGATAAACTTGGTATCAAAAGCGTTCATAGAAAAACAAAAATGGGTATCAAAGAGATGGAAGATATAATTAAAAGCCCAAATAAAGAGTATCAAGCAGTAGCAAAATTAAATGCAGCCCTGCTACTCATAGCATCAAAAAAGTTTGATGCTATTAATCAAGCACTATCACATCTACAAGTGAGCCAATAGATATTTTCTTATCACTCTCTGCGCTTATCATAAGTGCAGATTGACCCAAAAGATTAGTTAAAATTGCACTACTTCCAACCTTTTTATCAATAAAATCTACTGTAAATTTTCCACTCTTTTCATATAGGTTACAAGCTGTAAACTCAGTTTTATCACTTCTTTTTTTAAAATCTTGGTCTAAATAAGCCTTAACTACTTTAAGCTCACTTTTTAATCCCAGCATTCTTTTTATTAACGGAACCACATAAAGTAAGAATGTAACAGTTGATGAATAAGCAAAACCTGGAAGTGCAACAATAAACTTTTCACCAATCTGAGCTAATAAGATATGACGTCCTGGTTTAATATTTACACGCTGAAAAATAATCTTTGCACCAATTGCTGGGACTATCGTCTTTACAAAATCATAATCACCTACACTCACACCACCAGTTGTTACAACAATATCACTAACTCTAAGTGCCTCTTCAATACGACTTTTTATTATCTCTTTATCATCTCCAACTACACCAAATTGTATAGGTTCAGCGCCATACTGTTTAGTAATTGCAGATAGAGTTAAATGGTTTGAACTTCTAATCTGTGCATCATTAGTTCTCTCTTGTCCAACATCTAAAATCTCACTTCCTGTTGAAAGTATTGCAACACGAGGCTTAACCCTAACTCTTGTCTGTACAACATTTAATCCAGCCATAACGCCAATATGTGCAAATCCAATATTTACATCTTTTTGAATTAAAACATCACCCTTTGAGTAACTCTCAGCAACAGGACGTACACTAAAACCAAATGGTACAACTTCATTAATTATAATCTCATCACCATCAACTGTAACATTTTCAATAGGAATTAAAGTATCTGCGCCAGTTGGCATAAGTGAGCCTGTAAATGTCTTAATACAAGTACCCTTCATCACTTCAACATCAGTGACACTACCAGCTGGATTATCTTGTAGTACTTTTAATCTTCCTTGTGCTAAATCCACATTTTTTACAGCATAACCATCCATAGAAGCTGTTGGGTACTCTGGATAATTATTAAGAGCTACTATATCTTCATGCAAGATTCTATTTTGTGTATCTGCCACAAAACAGTTTTCACCCGAACACTCACGTACATCAAGATTTTCTAAAAGCTCTAAACTTTCACTATATGGCATTAAATACATCATCTTACTCCTAATAATCCACTACCTTTTAAAGCTGTAGAACGCTCATCGGCATAAATACGTTTTCCATCTTTTAAATCATATTTCCAAATTGGCGCACTCGCTTTAAAATCTTCTACAAAATCATTAATCATAAAAAGCGCAACTTTACGTTTTGGTGAGAATACTGCTGCGATATATGAAGATTGATGCAAAAGTACATCACCACGTGAATGTGCCATCTTTAAAAAAGCACCACTACTCTTTGCTTTTTTCTGCCAAGCATCGAACCAATTAAATAAAATTGGTTCATAAATATCAAAACTAAGCCCATCTATACCATCTTCTTCACGTACAGTACCTATAAACGGAATAAAGGCGCCATAATTACTATGAGCTTCATCTTCGTACCATCGTGATATTATTGAGCTTACATTAAGCCCTCCATCATATAACTCAACCATTATCGTTTAGCCACCACAAACAGGAGGTAGAAGTGAAATTTTATCTCCACTTTTTAAAGAGTATTCTAAGCTATTTACCATAGTATCATTAACAGCAATTGCACAGCTTTTTAGCCAATCTGAAACCTCTTCATCACCTTGTAGGTGCTCTGCAATATCATTTAACGTTGAAGCTTCAACTTCCATAGGAGCTTTTCCAATTGGCCCTAAAAATTCTACTGTTACCATTTACATCTGCCTTGCTTAAAAAATTAAGTGATTATATCACAGCAAAAACAATCTTAGTTAAAAGGCTTTATTAAAGTTATAAGTCTTGGAAGAAGTAAAAGATTCGATGCTAAAGATATAAACATAACAAGTACTGTTAACAGTCCAAAATAGATTGTAGGCACAAAATTTGAAAAAACCAAAATTGAAAAACCTATCATAATCGCAATTGATGTATAACTCATTGCATAACCGATACTTTGATGAGAGTTGTACATAGATTCTATATAATCTTTTGTTTTTGCATACTCTAGTTTAAATCTAATAATGTAATGAATACTATTATCGACGGCAATTCCAACTCCAATAGCAGCTATTGTAATTGTCATCATATCTAGTGGGATATTTGCCCACCCCATAAATCCAAAGACAACACCAACTGGAACAATATTTGAAGCCATTGCGATAACCGTTATTTTGATAGACCTAAAGAGGATAAAAAACATTATAGTTAAAATAATTAGAACTGTTCCTAGTGTAACAATTTGTGAACTGAAAAGACTCTGCAAGATATTATTATATAAAACCAATAAATTTGTCAGATGTATTTGACTATTTTCTAAACCAAACTTTTCATGTAAATCTATTCTGATTTTATTTAAAAATTCATTACGTCGTAAATTCTTACTTGAATCTATCACACGTACTGAAAAACGTGTTTGAGAATTCTCAACATCGACATAAGGATCAAGTATAACTTTTCTAATTTCTGCTGGTAATTCTTTATAAATAAGTGCTAATTTAAAATTATCTAAATCTTCACCACCATTTAGAGTACGTCCAATCTTAGACATAGTCCCAAGCGATAATACTTTACCAACTTCAGGAAGATTTTGCAGATAGTCATGAATATTCTCAATTTTCTTCATTCTATCTACTGTAAACCAGTAGTGCTCTGCATCTTTTGAAGATGAAAATTCCTCTTCAAAGTCATCGAACTCATCTTTTTCACTAGGCTCAACAGGAGCTTCTTTTGGAAAGTTGATTAAAACATCAAGTGGTGTTGTTCCACCTAACTTTTTATCAATAACTTTCATTCCTTTATAAATCTCTGTATCTTTTTTAAAATAATCTATAAAGCTATTTTCAACAATAAGTTGTGATGCACCAGAGAGACTAAACAAGATTGCAACCAATCCAGCTAAGTCCACAAGTAGAGCATGCTTTTTTACAAATGATGCTAATGGACGAGTAAATGAGAATCCACTTTTTGACAATGCACTAGGCATAGGTCTAATTTTAAGTTGAACTAATATAGTTGGAAAAATTAAAAATGTGACTATTAAAGATAGGAAAACTGATGCACTCATCATCCAACCCAAATTAATAACTGGTAAGAGATCAGCTAACGTTAAAGAGATAAACCCAGCTACAGTTGTAAGAACAGCAAATAAACACGGTTTACTCATATCCATTATAGATTCCAATACAAGCTCTTTTTGAGTAGCATTAGGTTTTTTATCTAAAAGTTCTCTGTATCTAACAATAAGGTGAATAATAAGCGACATTGTAATAATGAGCTGTAAAGAGATAAAATTAGAAGATATAACTGTCACCTCAAAACCAAGCATTCCAAAGATTCCAGCACTCGCAATTACAGAAGAGAGCGCGATTAGAACAGGTATAACTATCCAGCGTACCCCTCTAAAAATAACCCATAAAACTACAATTAAAAGAAGTAATACAACTGTTCCATAAGTTTTCAAATCATATCTAATAAAACTAATCATATCATCAGCTATCATATCAACGCCACCTAAAAACAGCTTACCATCACCAGCGTGAGACTTCATTACAGCTCTAATTTTAGCTATATTTTGGTGATTACTTTCACGTGCTTTATCTCTGTGACTCTTTAATTCTAATTCAATTGCCGATAACTCTTCACCTTTTGCACTATTTCGTCTATTAACTAACTCTTTTAACTTGCTATCTTCGTCTAAAGTGATTAATAGAGCAGTTGTCTTAAAATCGTTACTTATAAGATTATTTTTATATATTGGACTATTTAAAAATTCTTTTTTTGCCAACTTAAAATCTATACCGTATGATTCAATTGTTGGAATATTTTCTAATAACTCTTTAATTGGAATTGGTGGACTCTGCATTAAAGGTACAGTTAAAATAGAACTGATTGATTTAACAGAATCTAGGCGACTTAACTCTTTAGTTAATGATTTAATATTTTTTAATGTTTTATCACTTAATAAATCCTGTTTAGGGGTAAATGCTAAAATCAAAAAGTCATCAGTCACATAACGTTTCTCAATATCTCTTAAAAATTCTAACTCTTTATCATCTTGAAGGAGTAATGTTTCAGCAGATGCATCAATTTCTAGCTTTGTAGCTTGATTAGCAAGTAGTGCGATTACTACAAATACTAATAAAAGAACCCTATTTGGATACTTTAAGACAATATTTTTGTAAAAATCATTAAGCATTTAGTTTTTCTAGCAATGTATCTATATTTCCCTTTTTAAGTTCTGTCGCAAACTGAGTCCTATATGTTCTTAATATACTTATGCCCTCAATTTCGAGATCATAAATTAACCAACTACCCTCTTTCGATTTATGAAATTTATATAAAACCTCTTTTTTATCAGTTTTACCAATAATATATGAGAGCATTTGCATTCTATTTTCTTTAATCTTTTTTGAGGATTCAAATACAACTTCTTCATCATTGAAAAGTCTTAATTTTTCAAGGTATGACTCTTTTAATTTTTTAGTAAATACATATGTAAATTCACCCTGTTTCTTAGAGTTCAACTTTTTCCACTCTTTTCCAAGTGAAAGGCGTGCAATTAATTTATAATCAAAAAGAACCTCTATCTCTCTTAGAATCCTATGTTCACGTTGCTCTTTTTGTAGTTCATTATCTTTTAGAAGTGTCATAACTGTAGAAATTTTATCTTGAACCCTCAATCGTAACTCTTTTGCTTCATCTGCAAATAGAGTAGATGAGATAAGAGTAACAAAAACAATTCCACTAAAAAACTTTAATATCATTTTATTCACCTATAACTTTATTTCTATGCTGTTCATAAACATCACGTAAAAATGGATATAAATCTATAGCATCTTTTTTCAGCGAAGCGTATTCACCCTTATGCTGTGATGCTGTACTTAAAGATTTAGCAGCACCTATGCCAAACGATTCTAACTCAGTTGATATCATGTTATGACCTCTATCTTCAATACGATTCAATGGATTAATATAATAATCAGCAAATATACCCAATGAATCACGTAAATTTGATGGTCCAAAAAGTGGAAGTACTATATGAAAACCACTACCAACACCCCAAACCCCAAGTGTTTGCCCAAAATCTTCTGTATGTGCTTCTAAATTAAAATTGGTTCTAGCAGGGTCAAATAGACCGCCAATTCCAATAGTACTATTTAAAACAAACCGCGCTATCTCTTCAGCAGCATCTACTACTTCAAACTGTAATAGATTATTTACAATACTAATTGGTGAATAAAGATTATTGAAAAAATTATGCAAACTTGAACGAACCTCATGAGAGAAAATTTGTGCATACCCATTTACAACTGGTTCTAAAGCGTTTATATAAAAATAGTCATTGACTTTTGTCATAACCTCATTATACGGACTAAGAGGATCAATTATAGTTGCAATAGGTTCTTCATCATTAAATTCATCATCAAAAGAGCTATCATCAGAAGCTTGTAGTAACACAATACTCAATAGAAAAAATAGTGTAAACAGAGCTTTCATTGTATAATAACCTAAAAATAAATTTTAAAGAATATTATCCATAGACTACTTACATAATGATAAATCATAAAATTAATGATATTTTTCACAAAATATCATTTAAGGAAGAATAAATCCACATGCAAGTAGAATTTAATCACGCTTACAAAGGTCTCTAATGCTAAAAATTGTAACAATATTTGTGCTATTAACCAACTTTATAATTGCCAGAACAATCACTCCTAACGATGTGTACGCTCAGGTAATGCTTATTAGTGAGGAGTTGCATTTTTTACTAAAAGAGCGTAAGTTTTCTCATAATCACGCTAAAATTATTGCAAATACGTATATAAAAACTGAACTAAAACCTAGAACTGCCTGGCAAAAAACATATGAGATTATGATTAAAATTAACATCTTAAGAAAATCTCAGAACATGCCTATTATTGAGCCAATTAATATTGAGCCAATGGTAAGATTAACTCCTGATATGGTGTATGAACAGACACAAAGAATTTTGACTGAACTTAAAATAATAGAGTATAGATTAGATATTAAAAGCAAATCACACAAAATAAAAAAATATACCAATAAAAGCCCTCAAGATGTATTTAATGGATTAAGTCATGTATCAGCCTCATTGGACACCTTAAACAAAAGTAGTTTTACATCCACATATGTCTTTGGAGAAGCGATGCGAATTTATGATGATTTAACAACTATTTTAAATCATCTCAACATTAAAGATAAAACTATTCCATCAAAAAAAGATAGTAACGCAACTCCATCAAACACCTTTACTACTACCATAACTCTATTAAATAAAATAAGTTTACTTCAAAAAAGTGTTGGGATTGAGACTGTAGACTTTTCTTCCTTTATTAAAAAAAATCCTACACCTAGTGATGTCTTTAGTATGACACAAATGGTTTTAGCAGAACTACAGACAATAAAAGCACAAATTGGCTTAACTTACTATATTACCCCAGCTGCTACTACATACACCAATAAAACTCCAGCTGATGTTAATCAACTTATGAACTGGAATTTACGAAAAATTTTATTAATTAAAAACTTAGGAGCAAAAAAATATGAATAATTTATCTCTTAAAAATAAGATATTCTATATTTTTGTTGTAGTAATTATACTCGCTATTAGTATAGTAGGTTGGGTTGGTTTTAATAGTGCTTCAAAAGCATATATTGATTCAGCATACGAACTGAGTCACCAAAGTAGTAGCACTTTACATCTAGAGATGGAAGAAAAATTATTACCAGTTACAAAAGATTCACTTTTTATTACAAACTTCTATGCACTAAAACATTATTTGATTTGGAAAAGTCTCTCTGTTACTCAAAAAACAGCAAAGTGGGAACAGATATTTTCTGATGCTCTAATCGACTTTTTAGAGACAAAGGAAATTTATCATAAAGCAAGAATCTTTGATTTAGATGGTAATGAAATGATAGTTGCAAATTATAATAAAAAGAGTGGTGAAGCTAGTTTGTTATCAAAAAACAGTCTTAAAAATGAAAAAGGCAGTGATTACTTTGAAATTCCAAAGAGCCTTAAAAAAGGAGAGTTCTATATATCTGGCGTAAAATTAAACCTTGAATATGGAAAGATTGAAGAACCCCATACTCCAGTAATCTTGTATTCTACTCCTATAATCAACATAAACAATGAACTTGTTGGAGTATTTGTTGCAAACATATATGCAGATATTTTACTAAAAGCGGTAAAGAATAAAACATCAACTCAAAAAAATAAAAAAATCTCTTATTATTTAGTTAACAAAAATGGTGATTACATATATCATAAAGATTACAACAAAATGTGGAGTGCTCAACTCAAAAATGGAGCTAACTTTAATAATGATTACTTCAATTTAGAGGAATATACAAAAGATAAATATGATGGTGTATTTACACACAATCATAAAATATATTCATTTCATAAAGTACATCCTTTGCAGCAACAAGATAATGAAAACTATTTTTATGTAATTTCTGCTATCGATGTAAATGTTGCCCTAGAAAAGCTACAAAGTTTTAAAATTATTTTTATATTAGTATTTATTATGGTGCTACTTGGTAGTTTTTTTATTGTACGTCTATATGTCTCGAGAGTTATAGCACCACTTAGTAAAGTGACAAATCAACTAAAAGCACTATCTGATGGAATAATCAAAAAAATGAGTATTCAGTACACTGCTAATGATGAAATAGGTGAAATTGTAAAATCAACAAGTAAACTAATTGACGCAATAGAGATAACAATTGAGCAAGCAAATGCAGTTTCAAAAGGTAATTTTTCCAAAGAGATAATTCTCCTAAGTAAAAATGATCAACTAGGTCATGCAATATCAAACATGACAAAACGACTTAAAGATATTGTTTCTCTAGCTCAAAGTATATCTACTGGTGACTACAATATCCAAGTTGTAGCAAAAAGTAATGATGATCAACTAAGTTTAGCTCTTATAAATATGATCGAGTACCTAGAACAGATTACAAAAGTGACTGAATCTATCTCTAGGGGTGAACTTAATGTCACTCATAAAGTAAAAGGTGATACAGATCGTTTAGGACATGCAGTTTTAGATATGACTAGTTATCTTAGTGCAATTTTAGATAAGGCTAATGCTATAACAAAAGAGGACTTCACCTATACAATCAAACCAAAGTCAAGTAGTGATGATCTTGGTCTTGCACTGATTACCATGACACAGATGTTACAAAAAAATAGTATCAAAATTAAAGAGGAGTTATGGTTTAGCGATGGTGTTGGACAATTAGGTGATAGACTAACAGGAATTGATGATACTCATGAGCTAGCTCAAAGCATTATTACTACTATTAGCCGTTATGTGAATTGTGCTAGCGGTGCCCTGTATCTTTACAACGTACATGATCAAGAGCTTAATTTTGAAGCATCATATGCTCTAAACAGACATACAAATATTTTCAAAATATCTGAGGGTTCTGTTGGTCAAGTTGCGTTTGATAAAAAGTCAATCCATCTTAAAAATGTTGAAGGGGATATTGAGATAAAAAGCGCAACAACTGTATCAAAACCTAAAGAGATATTTGTATTTCCACTTATTTATGACAATGAGTTGTTTGGAGTTATTGAGTTAATGAGTTATGAAAACTTTTCACAACTTCAACAAGATTATCTAAATAAGTCATCTTCTATCATTGCTACATCTTTACATAGTGCTACTCAAAATACGCAAATTAAAGAGCTTTTAGAGGAGTCTCAACGACGTTATGAGGAGCTACAAGTTCAAAGTGAAGAGCTCCAAAATAGTAATATTCAGATGGAAGAGCAGCAGCAACAACTAACACAGCAATCAACTGATTTAAGAAATCAAAACAGATCACTAGAATTTAGTAAAAAAGAGCTTGATGATCAAGCGAAAAAACTAAAAGAGACAAATCAATACAAATCAGAATTCTTAGCAAATATGAGTCATGAACTACGCACACCACTTAATGCAATAATTTTATTATCTAATCTTTTACTTAAAAACTCTTCTAAACATCTAGATGAGAAAGAGAATAAAATGGCAAGAGTAATTCATCAATCAGGTAATGACTTATTGGCACTTATCAATGATATTCTTGATTTGTCAAAGATAGAATCAGGAAATATGTCAATAAATTTAAAAGATATTCCATCAGTAGATATTGCTACGCAGATGATGAATCAATTTGAAGAGTTAGCCAAAAACAATAGTGTAGAATTTATCATTAAAGATAACTGGAAAAAACAAATTCATACTGATGATAGAAAACTATCTCAAATTTTAAAAAATTTACTCTCCAATGCTTTTAAATTTACTAAAAATGGTACCGTCACTCTTGGCTTTGAAGTAAGCGCCATAGAAAATCTTCCGCTACATATATATGTTGAAGATAGTGGGATAGGTATACCATCAGAAAAGTATAATCATATTTTTGAGGCCTTCAAGCAAGTAGATGGATCTATTAGTAGAAAATATGGTGGTACTGGTTTAGGGTTAAGTATCTCTAAACGTTTTTCTGAACTCCTAGGCGGTGAGATAAAACTATCAAGTAAAGAGGGTAAAGGTTCACGCTTTAGCCTTTATCTACCTAATAATAACTCGCAACAGAATATTGAAAAGAGCTTACCTATCATACCTATAACTAAAATTAAGGAGCCTAATATAGTAGAAGAAGATAGTCACGAAGATATTGATAATCTTTTACTTGATGGTTATACAATTTTAATTGCTGATGATGATTCACGTAACATTTTCTCCGTATCTAGCGTATTACAAGAGTATGGAGCGACTACTCTTCATGCCTTAAATGGTGAAGAAGCAGTTGAAATATCTAAAAACAATAGAGATATTGATGCAATTTTAATGGACATTATGATGCCTAAGATGGATGGTTATGAAGCCATGACAGAGATACGTGAAGTTGAATACTTAAAAAATATTCCAATTATTGCAGTAACTGCTAAAGCTATGAAAGAGGAACGCCAACGTTGCATTGATGCTGGTGCGGATGATTATCTCCCTAAGCCTATAAACCATACGGTATTGGTCAATATGATTCATGCATGGATTAATAAACGCCCTTAATGAAAGCCTACCAAGATGGTATCTATACCGCCATAGATGTAAATACCAATTTAACTAAAAAAAGGGCTAAACTTTTTTTGGAGTTAACAAATAAACCGCTAAACTATAAAATTAACTTTTTACAAGTTAGCATGGTTTCACACGATGTTGTTGAGCGTTTGGTGAGCATTCTAGAAAACAGAGAAAAAGATTCTTTAATTGGAGTACGTGATAAGCTTCTATCTAGATATTTTCATGAACTGCGCATTAAACATAGAACTATTTTTGAACCAAGGCAAAAACATGCAAATATAATGCATGATGTTCTTGTAATTGGTGGTTCTGAAAATAGCTTAGATAAAATAATAGAACTTCTTTTAGAGATTAAAATGGAAAATAAAATTGCTTTTGTTCTATTGCATCATGCACCTAGTCCACTTATTAATCTTGCATCATTTTTATCTGAACGTACAAATAAAACTATAGTTTATGCACAAAACAGTACAAAAGTTGAAAAAGGAACTATCTATGTAGCACCACCTAATCATCATTTACTTATTAAAAAGGGTACGCTTATTTTAAATGATAGTCCACCTTTTTCTTATGCTAAACCATCCATTGATCTTCTTTTTGAATCCCTATCTTATGAGTATAGCTCATCACTCTTAGCTATTTTACTATGTGGAAATGGATTTGATGGTAGCAACAGACTAAAAGAGATTACGAAACGAGGAGTGACAGTTGTAGTTTTAAATCCAAATGAGTGTCGTGTTAAATCAATGGTACAATCAGCTCTAAAAACAAAATTCTTTGATTTTAAATTTACTATGCAAGAGCTTATACTCTATCTACATAACAGGTTTAATGCCTTACACAGACCTAATGAGCTATTACCATTTTTAGAAGCACTTGAACTTAAATATGGTTACGATTTTAGCAACTATAGCCAAGATAGTGTAAACCGCAGAATCTATAACACTATGCAAGAGAATAATTTTAATGATTACAACCATTTTACCAACACAGTTTTGCATGATAGACATCTATTTAAAAAACTGTTTGCAAACCTTTCAATAAACGTAACCTCTTTTTTCCGTGAACCACAGACACTTAAATTTGTTAGAAATAATATACTTACATACCTTTCAAATTATGCTCATATAAATGTATGGAGTGCAGGATGTTCTATTGGACAAGAGGCATACACTATTGCTATTTTATTACAAGAGATGAAGATGTTAGATAAATCTCTAATTTATGCAACAGACTTTAACCAACATGTAATCGACATTGGAAAAAATGCATTTTACTCATCTAAAGATGTTCAAAGTGCAAAAAAGAGCTATATAGCTTCTGATGGAGTAAATACTATAGAAAATTATTTTGATGAAATTGGAAGTTTTTTATCTGTAAAAGACAATCTTCATAAAAATACACTATTTTTTACACATAACTTAGTCACAGATTCAAGATTTAATCAATTTGAACTCATTTTTTGTCGTAATGTACTAATATATTTTGAACGAGCGTTACAGATAAAAACTTTACAACTTTTTTATGATTCTCTATCAATAGACGGATTTTTAGTTCTATCTAAAAGTGAAACTGCTATGATAGATGGATTTGATAAACTATTTAAAATTGTAAACAGTAACTTTAAAGTCTACCAGAAGGTAATATAGATGAAATTTCGTATTTTATGTGTGGATGATCGAGAGGCTAACCTTTTTACACTAGAGAGTGTCTTAAAACAACTAGATGGTATAGAAGTTATTCAAGCTCTAAATGGTGTTAAGGCATTAGAAATACTCTTAAAAGAGAGTATAGACCTAATTTTACTTGATGTACAGATGCCAGGTATGGATGGTTTTGAAGTAGCAGACTTTATACAAAAAAACAAAAAAACAAAAGATACACCTATTATCTTTATTTCAGCTATCTATACAACAGAAGCATTTGTTAAATTGGGTTACGAAAAAGGAGCAATAGATTATTTAGCAAAACCTTTTGATGATGCACAACTGCTTAATAAAATTATTTTTTATAGAAAATTAATAGAAAAAGAACATGCTCTTATTAAACAAAAACTTTATCTTCAAAAATTACTAGATCTCCAAAAAAACATGATACTTATCGTTGGGAAAGAGCAGATTCATCTATGCAATCAAAGCCTACTTAATTTTTTCAATAAAAAGAATTTAAAAGCACTTACGCGCAATAACTTCTGCATTTGCGATGCATTTATACAACGCAAACACTTTTTACAGCCAGATCACAATAGACACTGGATAGATAAAGTTCTAAATGAGCAAGATATACAACACAAAGTCATTATGCTAAAAGATGATGAGGAACACTATTTTGATATATCTGTAATACTATTTGACGAAGATAAAAAACACTATTTAGTCACTTTTACAGATATAACTCAGCTACAAGAAGAATCACTAGCCTGGAAAAAAGCATCTCATTTTGATCCCCTTACAAAGATATACAACCGTAAAAAGTTTGAAGATGAATGCACAAAAGCTATAAAAGTGGCTCATAAATATCGTATGCCAATCTCTCTAATGATGATTGATATAGACTATTTTAAAAAAGTTAATGATACATATGGACATCAAACTGGTGATGAAGTCCTGCGCCGCGTTGCAAAAACTATTGAACTGCAACTACGTGATGGTGATATATTGGGTAGATATGGTGGTGAAGAGTTTATAGTATTATTACCACAAGCTACAAAAGATGATGCTATTGAAGCAGCGCAAAGAGTACGCACTGCAATATCTAGTTTTACAACAGAGAATGTTGGTGTTGTAACAGTAAGCATAGGAGTAGCGAGTGAGCATTCACTAGATAATAAAAACAAGTTAATAAAACGAGCGGATGTTGCGTTATATCAAGCAAAAGCTAATGGTCGCAACCGCGTAGAGTTTAAAGACTAAATAAATAATAATAAAGATACAATTCGAAAAAAGAGGTGTTCTTTGCTTTTTGGCAAAATAGACTACTTAAATTTACTCCCCTTTTATGTATATATGAAACGTACATTAAGACACTCAAAAGAGTTAGCCGCACTTAATTATAAAAAAGGTGTGCCCTCACAAATAAACAGAGATTACAAAACAAGAAAAATTGATGCTGCATTCATATCTAGCATAGCATCACGTTCACAACAGTGTCAAGATATAGGTATTATTGCTAATAAAAAAGTTTTAAGTGTAATTTTAATTCCTGGAAACAGTAAAATAGATAAAGAGTCAGCTAGTTCAAACGCACTAGCTAATATTCTAGGTCTTAGTGGAGAAGTCCTAATCGGAGATAAAGCCCTGCGATATGCGCTTAAAAATAGCGACTACGTTGACTTAGCGCAAGAGTGGTATAAAAAATATAAGTTACCATTTGTATTTGCTAGATTATGTTGTCATAAACCTAATAAAAATTTTGCAAACACAGTAAATAGATTTGCAAACACAAATGTAAAAATACCAACATATATTCTTCGTAAAGCATCACTAGAAAATGACATTTCTATTAAAGAGATAAAATCCTACTTAAAGCTAATCAAATACCGTATAAACCCAGCTTCAAAACGTGGTTTAAACAAATTCTTTTCATTGTTATAATAATAAAAGCTTATTCTAACTCTATTCTATTATAATTATTCAATTTTTTAAATACAAAGGTTCTTTATGCCACAAAGTGAAGATTTTCATGCCGTTTGCGCTCAGCTATTAACTCCAGAAGATGTAAAAATTTCCGAAGAACTTTATCAACAGATAGTAAAAGAATCTGTGGTCGTTGAAATCTCTTCAGGTGATGACCAGCCAAATATAAAACTATACTCATTAAGACAAATTTATCTATCAGAAGTTACTCCACTACTTGATGATTTTGGATTTAATATTATTGATGAAGTTACATTTAACTTAGAACGTTCTGATACAACTGTATATATTAACCGTTTTAACATAGATATTCCGGATTTTTCACTTCTAGAAAATGCAAAAGAGAATATTATGCATGTTATGGGCGAAGCTATAAGAGGATTAATTTTTTCAAAATGTCGTCTATTTTCTCTAATTTACCTACAAAATATCTCTGTTAGAGAAGTTCTTCTGCTTCGTGCAATTATAGAGTATATGAATCAATCAGTTATATTAATAAATGAAAAAGCTTTTATAGACACAATTAAAAGAAACCATGGTATGGCTCGACAATTTTTAGACTATTTTTTAACAAAATTTAGACCAACTCAAACAAAACGTGAAGCACTTATGAAAGAGTTAGGTCTAAAGATAGAAGAAGAGATAAAAAATATCCCCTCAGTTACAGATGATAGAATTTTAAAACTAACATATGAGATGCTAAAGAATGTTACTAGAACTAACTATTTTTTCAACAAAGATACAATCGCTTTTAAAATAGATACCAAAACTTACAGTGAAAACTTAAAAGGGTTACAACCAAATATTGAATCATTTGTATACAATCCACAATTTAGTGGATTACACCTAAGAATGACAAAAGTTAGTCGCGGTGGACTTCGTTGGAGTGAAAGACATGATGATTACCGTGAAGAGGTAAAATCGTTAATGATTACACAAGAGGGTAAAAACTCTATTATTGTTCCAGATGGTGCAAAAGGTGCCTTTGTAATTAGAAAAGAGCAAAAAGATATTACAAAAGAGATTTTCAAAGGTTTTTACGTAAATTTCATTAATAACCTTCTAGACCTTGTTGATAATAAAAAAGGGTTAGAGATAATTAAAAATCCAGACATAGTAGCGTATGATGATGATGATACCTACTTCGTTGTAGCAGCTGACAAGGGAACTGCTACAATGAGTGATATTGCAAACGAAACTGCAATTAAACGTGGCTTTTGGTTAGGTGATGCCTTTGCAAGTGGTGGAAGTAATGGATATAGCCATAAAGATTTAGGAATAACAGCAAAAGGTGCTTTTAAATCTGTTCAAAGATTCTTCATAGAAAAAGGAATTAATTTCTATGAAGAGAGCGTTACTATGGTTGGAATTGGCTCTATGAATGGTGATGTTTTTGGTAATGGTGTACTTTTAAGTGAGCACTTTAAACTTCTTGGCGCAATTAGCCATAAAGAGGTTTTCGTAGATCCCAACCCTGATCCTAAAGTTGCATATGATGAGCGGGCAAAACTTTTTACTGCAAAAAGTGGTGCTTGGTCTCAATATGATAGTAAAAAAATAAGTGAAGGCGGTGGTGTTTTTCAACGTGATGCTAAATCAATAACTATAACACCAGAGATGAAAAAAATAATCAAAACAACTCGTAAAGTACTAAGTGGAGAAGAACTTGCACAAGAGCTACTAAAAGCTAAAGTTGATATTCTTTTTAATGGTGGTGTTGGTACATATGTTAAAAGTTCAGATGAGAGCAATATTGAACTAGGAGATAAACAAAATGAGGGTGTTCGTGTAGATGCGTCTGACCTTCAAGCATATTCTGTGTGCGAAGGAGGAAACTTAGGTTTTACACAACGTGCTCGTATAGAGTATGCAAAAAATGGTGGTAGATTAAACCTAGATGGAATAGATAACTCAGCGGCTGTTAACATCTCAGATCATGAGGTAAACTTAAAAATTTTACTAAATATTATTAGTGATAAAGGTATGTTAAAACAAGAAGATAAAGGGTCTACACTTAAAAATTTAACAGAACAGACTATGAATATGGTTCTTTGGGATAATTATAACCAAGCTCTTTCAATCTCTCTAGAGGTAAATAGATCCAAAGAAAAATTACATGAGTTTGAGCGTTCAATTGAGGTACTTGAAAAAAATATAACTCACTTTATAAGAAAAGACTTTTTTATACCTAAAAGTGAAAACTTTAATGATATATTAACTACGCGTGGGAGCATTGTACGCCCTGTACTTGCCTCTTTACTATCGTATTCTAAGATTTTTGTTAAAAACCTGCTATTAGATAGTAATCTAATAAATGAGCCATTTGCTCAAACTTATTTAGATAAATATTTTCCTAAATCATTTAGTGCAATTTATAAAAATGAAATTAGTGCGCACCCACTTAAAAATGAGATTATCGCTACATATATTGCAGATAAGATCATTAATTTTCAAGGTACTCCGTTCATAAGTGACTACGAAAAATTAGGTAAAGATAAATTTATAACTAAAATAAAATCATACATAATAAGTAATCGTCTATTTGGTGCAAATGACATAAGGTTTGAGATTTTTAGAAATGATTATGAAATTAAGACACAAAAGCAGTATGAGTTGCTCTTTGAAGTAGAAAATGCCTTATCATTTTCAACAAATTGGATGGTAAAGTATCTTAGCGAGCACCAAATTGATGCTGGTTATATCTTAGACTATAGAGATGAACTATTTGAGCTACTTAAGACATATGCCCCAGATAATATAACACCAATAATAAAAGATCAAGACGATTTTAATCGCTTCTTTGCTGTGTTAGATTATTTGAGATTTGCAATTGCTGCAATTAGCATTAAAGAGAGTAATTCTCACACACTAACAGATATTGCTGGACTTTTTTATCTTGTAATAAACCGTTTTAGTATTATAGAAATTTTAGAGAGTCTAAATACATTAGTTATACAAGATCCAAACGAAAGACATATGAGACGTCAACTTCGTCAATTTATAGAATACATTGTTGTTCATTACACACACAAGGTTCTAAGTTTTCAAAGACATAATGAGAGTGCTAATGGGGCATTTGAGAGCTACATTGAAAATGGCAGTTCAACATTCCAAGAGATAGAAGAGCAAATTGGGATATTTAAAGAGAGTGATAAAAAAGATTTAACAGTAATATCGATTACTGTTAATATGTTAATGGCTTCAGCTATATAAAGTTAAAAACCTTTTTTAAGGTTCAAAAAAATGAGACTGTGAACAGTAGTTTATATGACTACACAAAGATTGCACATTATATGGGTAACCTATATTTATCATAACTAAAAGGATTTGAGATGTTATACACAGTAGAAACATTAACTTCACTTGAAACAGTTAAAACAACAATGGATAAGCGCGCTAAAGAGTATAAATTTGGTCTACTTAAAGATTATAATTTTCAAGAGATGCTCGAACTTAAACATTTTCCAATTAGTCACGAAATTCATGTATTTGAACTATGTTTCCCACCAGCTGCACAACAAGCAATGGAGAGTATTCCTACAATGTCTGTTTATCTGCCTTGTAGAGTTTCAGCTTTTGTAGAAAATGGTAAAACTAAACTTACCACAATTGGAATGGAAGAGATTATGCAAAATTTTGACCTGCCTAATGATTTTAAAGAGAATATGGGAGAAGTATATAAAAAACTTCAAGATTTAATGAATAGTTTTAATAAATAAAGGATTTATTATGAAACAAATTATTAAATCAACCACAATCTTAGCTTTAGGTTTTGCGACATCTTTAATGGCAGATGTAAATGGGATTGTTACTACCGATTCAAATGGTACACAAACAATTAATTATAGAGTTGACATGAAACCAGGCTGGAGTATGTTCAGTATTCCTGGCTATAAAGCATATAAAGTACAAGATATTTTAGGAGACAATACAAGTGTTGATGCAGTTTACTCTTATGATTCTACAACACAACAATGGATGTCATTTAGTACAACTGATCCTAGCGGAGCTGTTACAGAACTTGTTCCGGGCATTGGCTATTGGATAATGGCAAAAGAGAATATTCAGCTCAATTTTAAATCAAATATTGTGCAAAATGGTAGCTATGAGATAGCCTCAATTACAATGAATCCAAATTTATCTACTCAAAAAGATATTAATATTACCACTGAGAGTTATACCAATATGTGGACTGAAGATGGGGCAATAAACACGCAATTTCATCAAGGATATGGTTCTGTTGATTGGAGTGTCGCACGTAGTGGTGGTGGCAATATGTTTTGGAATAATACAACCAGTTCTAATGATTGGATGTTTACTGGAAGTGATGGAGCAAGCCAAACAGGCTGGTCAAATTATACGACTATGAATAATGGGATGAGGAGATAATCATGAAATATAAAATAGTGGCAATATTTACATTGCCGATATTAATAAGTTCATTTGCATTTGCCAATCCAGTTGGTAGTATGAGTACTACCAAAGAAGATTATGGGAAAGATGTTCTACATAAAAAAATGTCTTCTCATGATATCTCAAAAAAAAGTATAAAAAATAGTACTGAAACATTAAATCCAATGGAACATAGAACTATCCATAATTCAAATAAAAGACCAATGGCTGAAATTAGAAAAAAAGAAAATCTTGTTAGACTTGCACAGATAAGTGAACAAGAGGCTCTTAATATTGTTAAAGATGAAACTAATGAAAAAATACTAAGCATTCAATTAGTTCACAAAGACAACTATATAGCTTACGAGGTAATAACTACACAAAGTGTTTTTAATGTTAATGCAATTGATGGTACTTTAATAAAATAGTAGACATATATTAAAGAAAAAAAATGACTTATGCAAAAAAACTATTTATACATTTGGCTATTGCAATAGTTACTGTATGGGTATTAATAAGCGTAAGTACATTTATTTATGAAATTATATATATTGAACAACATATAAAACAAGAAGCGTTAAATGCGTCAAATAAACTAAGTAAAAAATTTATGCAGATGAATTATATGAGTAATAACAGTTTTGGCTCAAAAATGCAAAATTATAAACAAACAAGTATAATCAAAGATACTCATTTTCATCTATTTAGTATTACAGAACAAGATGGTAATGTAATCACCTATGAGACTTCAAAGAATTTTGAGAGCATAAAACAACAGATTAAAAAATATAACCATGAATTTAATGTCTATGATGATGGAAATTCAAAAATAACTGTTATGCATGATCATGATAATAACATCTACTATTTAGACCTTGTTATGCCTTGGAAAATATCTGAAAATAATTATGGTGTGTTACACACTCTTTACGATGGTACACATCACATAGATAAAATATACAACGAATGGTTTAAGAGCATTATTGAATCAATAGTAATAATGTTACTATTCTTTATAGCTGGTTATCCAACAGTTTTATTTTTACAGCACGATATTATTAAAAAAAATAGAGAACTGTCAAAAATAAATATAGATATTTTAAATTTATTAGGTACAACTGTCGCAAAAAGAGATAGTGATACTTATACTCATAATTTTAGAGTAACCCTATATGCCTTACTATTGGGTGAAGCTTTGAAACTAACAAAACCAGAGCTAAAATCACTCATTAAAGGTGCATTTCTTCATGATGTTGGAAAAATAGGAATAAGCGATACAATTTTGTTAAAACCAGCGAAGCTAACAGATGATGAGTTTAAAGTAATGAAACAACATGTCAACATAGGTCAAGAAATTATCATAAATAGTGAGCAGCTAAATGATAGTAAAAATGTTGTTCTATATCATCATGAAAAATATGATGGAAGTGGTTACCTAAAAGGATTAAAAGGTGAAGAGATACCACTGAATGCACGTATTTTTGCTATTGCAGATGTATTTGATGCATTAACATCAAAAAGACCATACAAAGAGCCGTTTACTTACGAGAAATCAAAAGAAATTATGTATAAAGATTCAGGTACTCACTTTGACCCTAAACTTACCACTATATTTTTTGATATAATTCATGATTTATATAATAAAATCAACTCTAATAATAATGAGACTGATTTAAAAAATTTACTCAATAAAAAAATAACACAATACTTCGATTAGTACTTCATTCCAGCTGCTGCTAAAGCACGACGTATATTTGTCATGCTTTTTTGTTTATCTCTGCACCAAGGTGGGTCTAATAAACTTTTATCATCAATTCCAGCACTAAGACGCTGTATACTTACATTTTCAGGGAGCATCTTTACAGCTTTTACTAAAATATCTATATAACTATCTTCATCTATTGGACTAAAAGTTCCTTGTGCATACTCATTTGCCAAAGCAGTTCTCTCCATTACATAAAGAGAGTGTATTTTAATAGAATCAATACCCCACTCAATAGCTTTTTCCATTGTATGGAGCATCATCTCTTCATCTTCTTCAGGCAATCCAAATATAACATGTCCACAAACATTTATGCCCAGCTCTTTTGAACGCTTTATCCATTTTTCAACATTAGTAGCGTCATGTCCACGGTTAATTCTCTCTAAAGTCTCATCATAAACAGACTGTATCCCATACTCAACCCAAATTTCATGTTTTTTAGATAGTTTTGCTAAATACTGCAAAGTCTCTTCGGTGATACTATCACTTCTTGTTCCAATACTAAGTCCTACAACATCATCAAGTTCTAAAGCACGCTCATATAGTGTTTTTAGTGTCTCAAATGGTGCGTATGTATTTGTAAAAGATTGAAAGTAGACCAAGAACTTTTCAGCTTTATGATTTCTTCTAAGTTTTGGAGTAAGTGCTTCAAATTGTAATTTTAACTGCTCTAATTGTTTATCTAAATATGGGTTCTCTTTAGATTCTAGGTTTAAATAGAACTTTTTCAGTGGTTGAACGCTGTTTAAAGATGGACTAAATGATTCATTTTCACAAAATGTACATCCACCACGAGCCACACTACCATCAATATTTGGGCATGTAAAACCAGAGATGCTTACAGGAACTTTGTAGGTCTTAGCGCCAATTTTTTCGCGTAAGTAGCTCCCGTATGTTAATAGTTGCCGAGTTTTACCCTTTTGGGTACTAAACGATATAGTTTCCGTCAAAACAAGCTTTACAGTATGTAAGATTAGAAGGAACACTACGCTCTAATCCATCAATTGAAAGATACGCTAGTGAATCAGCTTCTATATATTCACAAATTGCATCAACACTTAAGTTAGAACCAATTAACTCACTTTTCTCAGGAGTATCAATTCCATAATAACATGGATCAGTTGTAGGAGGAGAGCTAATTCTCATATGAACTTCAGCAGCACCTGCCTCTTTTAACATTCTAATAATTTGACGACTAGTTGTACCGCGTACAATACTATCATCAATAACAATCAGACGTTTTCCAGCAATCAATTCCTTAATAGGGTTCAATTTCATTTTTACTTTTAAGTTTCTAATCTTCTGAGTAGGCTCTATAAAAGTACGTCCAACATAGTGATTTCTTGTAATTCCAAGTTCAAAAGGTATGCCACTACTTTGTGAATAACCAAGCGCTGCTGGAAGACCACTATCTGGAACTGGAATCACCATATCAGCCTCAACTGGTTTCTCTTTTGCTAACTCTTCACCCATACGTTTACGTACCATGTAACCATTACTTCCAAAAATAGTACTATCTGGTCTTGCAAAGTATACATATTCAAATATACAGTGATGAGGAGTTGGTTCTTCTAGCTGAATTGAACGTGGTGGTTTTTTGTCTTCAAAAATCAGAAGCTCGCCTGGGCGAATATCTCTTACAAATTTTGCACCAATTAAATCAAAAGCACATGTCTCACTAGCAACAACATAACCATTCTCACCAACTCTACCTAAACTAAGTGGCCTAAAGCCATGAGGGTCACGCGCTGCAAACATTGTAGTATGATCTGTAAAGATTAAAGAGTATGCCCCTTTAACTTTACCAATACCATCAATAATACGCTCAATTAAATCTTTTTTCTCACTCTTTGCAATCAGGTGAATAAGGTTTTCAGTATCCATAAAGGTCTGAAAAATAGCGCCACGCTTAATTAAATCATCACGTACCTCTTGAGCATTTGTAAAGTTACCATTATGCGCTATAGCCATTTCACCAAGCTCGTAACGTGCATAAACAGGTTGTGCATCTAAAATTGAGTCATCACCTGCTGTTGAGTAGCGAGTATGTCCAATTGCAACATCACCCTTTAATGTTTCTAATTTTTGACTGTCAAAAACTTGCGATACCAAACCTCTATCTTTAATTGTTATGAGTTTTTTACCATTACTGCTAGTAATTCCAGCAGCCTCTTGACCACGATGTTGCATACTAAATAGTGAATAATAGGCTAAATTAGCTGCATCTGGATGGTTATAAACACCTACAACGGCGCATTTTTCATTTATATCTTCTCTCACTATATCCCCAAACAATCTTTAATATCGTACAAACCATTCTCTTGCTTTACTAACCATTCGGCTGCTCTAATTGAACCTTTAGCAAAAGTATCTCTACTTGTTGCAGTATGTGAAAGTTCAACATACTCTCCATCGTTATAAAAACCAACCGTATGGCGTCCTACAATATCACCACCACGAAGCGCCATTACAGCAATTTCATCACTACTACGCTCACCTATATCACCATTTCTTCCACTAGTACGTACCTTGTCTAAATTAAGACCTCTAGCACGTGCTGCACTATCAGCAAGTGTTAAGGCTGTACCACTTGGTGCATCTTTTTTATAACGATGATGCATCTCAACAACTTCAATATCAAAATCTCTCAATTTTTCTGAAGCTGTTGCTACTAGCTGATTAAGTAGTGCAACACCCATAGACATGTTTGTAGCATATAGAATAGGCATCTGATTTGAAGCTTCTATTAGAAGATTTTTTTGGTGAGTACTTAGTCCTGTTGTTCCAATTACTATCGCACGACCACCAACTTCTAATGCTGTCTCTAAGAGTTTCTCCATAGCATCAGGTAGTGAAAAATCTATTATTATGTCACAGCTTCCTATGAATGTTTTCATATCATTTGTAACTAAAACAGAGTGATCAATTGCAAAGTTAAGCTCATTTCTAACATAAACACTAGACAAAGCTAATTCATCATGCTCACGTAGATGATCTACAATTAATCTACCAACTCGCCCAGATGCTCCAAATACCCCAACTCTTACCATTTAAAGTCCTACTCGTTTTTTAATTTATCTACATAACCTAAAGACTGAAGAGCCGCTACTGTTCCATCTGCCGCTGCGCATACAACCTGTTTTGCAGCGTCCATTCTCATATCACCAGCTGCATAAAGCCCAGCAGTTGAAGTATTCATATTTATATCTACTACAACTTCACCATACTGATTTAAATCGCATAATGGGCTTCCATCTTCTTGCATTAATGTTTGATTGTTAATGTCATTACCAACAAAAACAAATACACCAGGAATATTTAGATCACGAATTGAACCATCACCAAGTTCAACTTTCAGACCAGTAACACCCATAGCATCGCCATAAACCTCATCAGGCTTAGCATTTAAAATAAGCTCAATATTTTCAGTTTTTTCAATTCTCTCTAATGTACTAGGTGCTGCGCGAAATTTATCTCGTCTATGAATTAAATATACTTTTGAACATATATCAGCTAAATATATTGCCTCTTCTAAAGCAGTATCTCCACCACCAATTACAGCGACCTCTTTATTTTTGTAGAAAAAGCCATCACATGTTGCACAAGTGCTAACACCTTTTCCAAAAAGCTCACCCTCACCTTTAAAACCAGCACGTTTTGGAGTACTTCCAGTACATACAAGAACACTTAAAGCTTCCCTAGTTGATCCATCGCCTAAATGAATCGTAAAAGTCTCACCCTCTTTTGTCACGCGTATAACTTCAAGCATCTCATGCTTTAGTCCAAAACGCATACATTGTTCAGGCCAAACAGACATCATATCCATTCCACTTTTTACTTCAGGAACACCAGGATAGTTCTCTATCTCACTACTATTCATAATCTGACCACCTGGCATGCCCTTTTCAAACATAACCACGTTCTTTAATCCACCTCTAGTTGCATAAAGTCCAGCAGTAAGTCCAGCAGGTCCACCACCAATAATTGCTAAGTCTAATTTATCCATGTTATTCAACGTCCTTCAACTGCGCAAGATTTTCTAGTTTTTGAATCATACTATCTTGTTTATAAAGACTATCTTTGAATCTCTTTATAATAAAAACAGTAGGTGCTTGATAAATATTAAATCTCTGAATTGTTTTGAGTATTGTGTTTGTCCCACTTCTTAAATATTGTGCTTTTGTAGTGTTTTTAAACTCTTGTTGATACATATCTATAGCCAAAATTGGATACTCAGGATTGAGTTTATTTATAAACTTCTCACTCTGCCCCATTTTGGAACTGTAAAAAATTACCATATAACGCTCTTGTGTAGGCACAAAAATATCTTTTTGAGTATAAAAAATCCACTCATCAAAGTTAACAAATTTATATTCTGAGAATTTATAATTAAAGTAAGCGAAAGCGCCAGCCACCATGGCCGCACCAAAGAAAGAGGCAAACAACGTAGTAACTGAAAAGATACTTCGTCGTCTACTAGTTTGACCCTCTTTAGGTTTCAAAAGTCAAACCTAAACTATCTTATATTTATAGTAAAGCGTCTAGTTTTTGTGCAAATACTTGCTTAGATGCTGCACCAATCATTTGATCAGCAATTTGACCATCTTTGAAGATGATAAGTGTAGGAATTGAACGAATACCATACTGAATAGCAATCTCTTGCTCTTCATCTGTATTTACTTTACAAATTCCAGCTTTTCCATCATACTCTTCTGCTAATTCTTCAATTACAGGAGCAATCATACGACATGGTCCACACCAAGGTGCCCAGAAGTCTACTAGAGTAACTCCCTCTTTAATTGTGTCTGCAAAGTTTGAGTTCGTTAATGTTACTGGTTTAGCCATAATAATATCCTCGTTTAGTTTTGTGAGAATTGTACTATTTTAAACTTTAAAAAGACTTATTGACTTATATAATATATTATTCTTATATCCATTTAAACTCATCTCCTGGCTTCCAATCTATATAGACACTATCTTTAAAATCTAAATGTGGAGCTTTACAAAACATCGCTTTAAAATCACTACTACTCTCATTTGAAAAATAGTGAGCATCACCAGGTTCACAACGAAGATAATCTCCAGCTTTTAATAAAATTCTTTCCCCATTTACGTAAACAGCACACTCACCCTCTAGGGCTAAAAAAGATTCCTCTTGATGTTCATGCTTGTGACACGGATGATTCTCTCCTGCTGTAATAACTACAACACCAGCATCAACGTTAGGTCCTTTTGTTAAATATTTTGGTCCACGATTTCCAAAACGATACTCGTGTTCACTCTCACTCGTTAAATACATCTACTATGCCTTTAAAAAACGATATTGTATTGCAATATAAATAAAAAATTAGCAACTAACATATCACTAACTATTCTTCGTAATACTTCTTGCATTAAAACTAAAAGGGAGCATCATGAGAACAGGAAAAAGATTAATTGTATTATCTACATTATCAATATTTACTTCACTACTATTAGCAGCAGAGCCAGTGCAGGGTCAAAATCAATATGCTACGACAACTACACTAGTAAAGGGATGGAACCTAATAAGACTTTCTGTAATACAAGAGACTGATATCACAAACCTGTTACCTATTGAAGCTAATGGAGCTCAAATATATGTATGATGCGGCTAGTAAGGGCTGGTCAAATACAACTATGAGTAAATATGGTGATGAAATGAAACAAAGTGGTTCGATGAGAGTAAAACCTCTTCAAGGAGTATGGATTTACGCACCTGTTCGATTTGAATTGTCACTTTCAAATAATGCAGTAAATAAATCAGCTGATGCTAACCTATCTTCAATTAATGTAAGAAATTATGGCTTACGTGCATTTTATGGTGATTATAATTCAAGAAATATTTATGACATAAATGTAGATACTATGTAGTTGAATACAACTATTGAAGACATATCTCATTTTTAAAACATACTCAAAAAGCGGTAATTACAAACCATTATGATACTTTCGTAACGGTTATTAATACAGCAGATGCAACTAAAAATGTTGTTCTAGGAAATGTCATAGTTGCTAATGCAGACACAACTAGTACAGGTCAACGTCTTCAAGCTCATACTTCAGGACATAGTTATGATGAAAAGTATTTTTACTATATTGCAAGTACAGATGGAATATTTTTCGAGATTGATATAGCTAACTTAAAAGTATCTCGTACACTACAACTACCAGGAACTTACCCTGGAGCCTACATAAATATGGGAAGTTTTTTAGAAACTAAATAAGATAAAATAATATTTGCTACAGCCCAGGTGCTTTCCACATTGGAGCTGTAACATTTTCATCAACTAATTTCATTTGTGCTTTGTATGCTTTTTCCCAATTAACAGCTTGTTTTTTATAAATATCATGGTTTTGCATATTCGGTTCATACTCTTTTTCAAATACAACAAGCTTAGATGCAACATCTGCAATACTCTCATAGATTCCAGCGCCAACACCAGCAGCAAAAGCGGCACCTAATGCCGTAGCTTCAGTAACACGAGGAACTCTAACTATAAGGCCTGTAACATCGGCTAAAATTTGTGCCCAAAGAGAGCTTTTAGATGCTCCACCAGCGAATGTTATGCTTTTAGGATTTACACCTGTAAACTTTGAAATTCGCTCTAAATTAATATTTGAGACAATTGCCGTATTTTCTTGGATAGAACGAAGCATTGCAGAGCGAACATCAATACTCTCATCAAGAGGTAAATTTAAAAAAGATGGTGATGCATGAATCCAACGTCCATAATTCATTGCGTCCGAAAATATTGGAATAATCCCATGTGAGCCAACTGGAATTTTAGAAGCATCATCTTCCATCTTTTCATAACTCTCTGTACCGTAAAAATTATTTTTAAACCAACCCATAACCATGCCACTAAAGAATGTAATTCCCTCAGCCTGGCTCATACCAGTTATTACATGTGGATTAATTCTAATTTGCATTGAGGGATCTGTTTCATTGTTGGACATATTTACAATCTGCTGCCAAAATGTTCCACCTAAAATTGCAACATCGCCTGCATTTACAACACCAAGTCCTGCAGAACCAAGTTGAACATCACCACCACCCATTACAACAGGTGTATCTTCTTTAAGTCCAGTGATTTTTGCCACCTCTTTTGTTACACCACCAATCTTTTCACCACTCTCATACACTTTAGGGAAAATGTCATCTTTAATACCAACCTTAGTTGTCATTGAAGCATCCCAATCACGTCTACTTAAAGAGAATATTCCAGACGTTCCACCATTTGATGGGTCTGTTGCGATTACAGAACTCAAACGCGCTAAAACCCAGTCACTTATCATAGAAATATATGCAGTTTTTTCATAAATTTCAGGGCGGTTCTCTTTTACCCACATAAGCCTAGGAAGCGCGCCAAGTGCAAAAGTTTGACCACTAATTTCATAAAACTCCTTCTCTAGTGATGGATATTTGCTGTTTAACTCACCTACCTCAGCAGAAGCACGAGCATCAACATTTGCAACACCCCATAACTCATTTTTATTTTCATCATAAAGGACTATTCCCTCACGCATACTAGTAGCACTAATTCCTAAAATATTATCACCAGATATTTTACTCTGTGCTAATACATCTTTTATACATGAAGTTACTAAAGACCAGTTATTAACTGCATCAAAACCCATAGAATTAGCAACACCATCTTCACTAATATGTGTCCACTCACGCTGAGAGACACCAATCTGGTTGCCATCTAAATCAAAAATAATTGCGCGAATACTTCCAGTTCCTGCATCAATACTTAATAAATACCCATCTTTCACATCATTCATAGCAAACCCTAAAAAAATTTATGTGATTCTAACACAAAATTTTATGATATTATATTGTCATGATTACTACAGAAAAAATTAACAATGTTACTAGATTCTTTAAGATTACTAGTCATAAAAATGGCAAACTAAATTTAAAAATTGACCGAGCAATTATTGATGAAGATATTGGAATCACTCTTCGTGAAATTGAAGCACTTCCAACAAAAATTTGTGGGATTAAGAGTGTAAAAATAAATGCTATTCTAGCTACAGCAACTGTGAGATATGACACAGAAATTTTTGATCCACAACTGTGGGAATCCTTAATTAATGCAGAAAATATGGATGACATTACTCCACTCGTAAACCACTACGCAGAGCATCTTTGTAGTACATAGAAGGAATAGTATGTTTTTAAATGCTACTAATAGAGTTTATTAGATGAGTGAACATAAAATTTTAATCTCTGAATCATATCTACTATTTGATATAAGCTCTTTAAAAATTGGTGACACCATCTACACAGATATATTTATAAAACAAGATGATAAATATATAATCAAGATAAAAAATGACACTACTATTACAAAAGAGAGATATACAGCGTTACAAAAAGAGTCAAATCTATATATTTTAAATCAACATGAAGAGAGTATTCATGTAAAAGAGAAAAATACTTACAGCGCTGGTGAGATAGATTGCAAGCTTTTACTAGAGAGTGTTAAAGAGAATAAACATGACTTACACAAAACACTAAATTTTTTATATGATGCTAGTAGTCAAGTTTTTAATAACTTTTTAAGTAGCGATAAAGATAAAATTGATTTATTTAGTAAAGATTCAATTATAAAATCAGCAATATTTTTAGTTCAAAATAATAAGAACTACCTGCAACAGATTATGCCAAAGTTATCAAATGATTATAGACTATATTCTCATTCAGTTAATGTAATGATTTATGCAATTCATATCGGACATCTTTTAAGATATGGCTATGGTAAATTACTAAAACTAGCAGAAGCTGCACTACTTCATGACATTGGTGAAAAGAAAATAAACTATATTCTCACTAAAGATGGAAAACTGGATAAAAAAGAGTTAGAGTTGATAAAAAAACACACAGAGTATGCAGCAGAGATACTTAAAACAAATAAAATTAATGACCCAATCGTAATTAGTGCAATAGAACAACATCATGAAAGATACGATGGAAGTGGATACCAAAAACATCTAAAAAGTTATGAAATTAGTGAGTTTGCCTCTATAATATCTATATGTGATGTATTTGATGCACTAACAATAGATAGACCATATAGAAAAAAATACACCACTTTTGAATCTCTAAAATTAATGATGCAAGACCCATCGATGAAAAATAAATTTAACAATGACTATGTAAAATTACTTTTAAAGTAATAGACTTCTTGCAAAACTAAAATAACCCTCAGAGACTAAATCTATTAGTCACCATCATAATAGGCATCTTCTTCATTTATCTCTGAATCATCATATGGATCTAGATGTATTGCAAAGTGCCATTTTGACTTATAATCTATTGCTCTAATTTTTGCTTCTACTTCATCTGAGATTCTATGTGCATCAAGAAGAGAAATTTGAACGTGAAAAACCAAATGTACAGTTACAAAATTATCTTTTCCAGATTTTCTAGTTTTAAGCCAATGATAATCTGTTATATTTGAAGAGGATAAAATATTTTTAATTTCCTCAACACTTTCATCTTCAAGTGCTGCATCCATTAACATCAATACTCCATCATGAATAAGCTCATATGCTGAGTAAATAACATATAAAGCAATAGCAACACCCATTAAGGCATCTACTAAATGCCAACCGCTAAAATGTACAACTATTAATGAGATTATAATGGCACCATTTGATAGGACATCTGTTTTATAATGAAGTGCGTCAGCTTTTATGACCATATTGCCAGTTTCTTTGGCTACTTTTCCAAGATAAACAACTAATAGTGTAGTAATAAGAAGTGAAAAAATCATTATGCCTATTGATTCTTCAACATAAACAGTAGTATGTTCATCAATAATTTTTAGTACAGAAGCATATAAAATATATAACCCAGATAATGTAATTACTACACCCTCAATTACAGAGGCAATAGGTTCTATCTTACTACGACCATAATTAAACTGTTCATCAGCCTCTTTTTCAGAATTTTGCAAAGCAAAATAGTTAAAAAGTGAAACCCCAACATCCATCATTGAATCAATAGCAGATGCTAAAACTGCCACAGAACCACTAGCTATACCAACTATCAGTTTTATAAAAATTAAAAGAGTTGCTACACTACTAGCAACAAGTGTAGCTTTTTTCTCTAAACTCATATATCCCTCTCTTGTTTTAATACAATATCGAATTCAACACCATTATTAAGAACAGATTTGGCTTGAATTGTCCCACCAAGTTGAGTACTTACGATATTATATATTATATGTAATCCAAGTCCAGTTCCACCTGCTTCTCTATTTGTTGTAAAAAATGGATTAAATATTTTAGGAAGAGTACCCTCTTCAATACCTTTGCCATTATCTTTATATATAATATGAATATTATTATTGTCGCTATAAACTTTTATATCAATTCTCCCAAAATCTTTTTTACTAAACCCATGAATTAAAGAGTTAGTTAGGAGATTTGTAAAAATTTGAGCAATCGCCCCTGGATCGCTAAAAATTTTAAGACTTTTATCACAGTCTAGATTTATAGAGATATTTGTCTGCTTAAATTTACTTCTAAAGCTTATTATGACATGTTCTATTCTCTCTCTTAATTCAAATGTATACATCCCCTCAATACTTTGATCAACTGCTATCTTTTTGAAACTTTGTACAAGTTCTGCTGCTCTTCTTAAGTTGATATATATTGATTGATTTAACTCAACACTTGTAGATAAATAGTCTTCAAAATCATCTTGACTCATATCATGCTTGTCATATAGTTTTTTTAGATTATCTGTCATATCTTTTAGATGAGTTATTCCTGTAACACTTAAACCAATTGGTGTATTAATTTCATGTGCAACACCAGCAACCAATCCACCTAATGCTGCCATTTTTTCTGCTTCTATCATTTTTGTTTGAGTACTTTGCAGAGTATCTAAAGATATTTGTAACTCTTTAGTACGTGTATGAACTCTATTTTCTAATGTTTTATTTAAATCTAATAGCTCGTTTTTTCTCATAAATAGTTGTCTCATCATTACATTAAAGCCATCATACAGACTTCCAAGTTCATCATTTGCATATTTTTTAAGATTTATATCATACCTGCCACTAATTGCAATATCTTTCATACTATCTCTTAGTTTAACTATTGGCACATAAATAAACTCTTGAAGTTTTACTGTTAATAAAAATGCTATTACTGAAATAATTAATATTATTTTTAAAACAGAGTATATAAATTCATCTCGTATCTTCTTTAATTTTTCAGTAGAGTATGCGACCTGAATATAGGCTAGTAAATCACCCTTTTCAACAATAGGTATTTGAGTTGTCCATACATCACCTTCTTCAATAATAGTTTTTGAATTGTGACTAATAACTGCTGGAACAGCTAAAGAGCTAGCTTTTGATTTGTATGATGCAAATATATTCCCACTTTTATCATATATTGCACCATATATTACATTTTTAAAATTGCGAAATTTTTTAAGCTCTTCACTAGCTCCAATTTTATCATCGAACAGCATATATGTTAAACTTAAGTCTCCAAGTAGATTAGCGGTAATGGTTGAGTGCTCGACCATCTGCTCTTTAGATGAACTTACAACACGAATATACTCTAGCCAAGCTGCACTAAAAATAGAAAGTAACATAACACCCATTACAAGTATAATAAGTTTAATTCTTATTGATAAATTTTTCATTCAGAACCAACAATTTTTGCTAATTTAATAAGTTTGGCATTTATTCTAATAGAGTTTTTCATAGAAGAGTAAGGATTAATCTCAAATTTTAGTTTATCACCTTGTATATAGTAGTTTAGATGGACACCCTTTTCACCCAAACCATCTGAATGAGAAATTAAAAAAACTCCGTAAGAGGCATCAATAATCTCCTCAAGTGTAAAATAATTAAGTTCCCCTATATATAACATATGGCACTCACTAATCTCATCAAGTGTAACAATCTCTTTTATTATAACCTTACGTTTATTATCATCTCTATTAGCATACGCAATATCTAAATAATCTTCATATGGATTCTCACCAATAATACCTATTATCAGAGGATCTATATTTGACTTCTCTTTTGGCCATTTAATAAAATATGCCAATTTTTCAAAATAGACTACCTGTTTTTTTAGAACCTGTTCACTCATTTGAGCAGATAAAAAAGAGATAATAATAAAAAATAAAAGAATAATTTTTTGCATGACTTACATTCTAACAGAATTTAAATATAAAAATAATTAATGTAATATTAACAAATTATATATTATTATATTTTGCGTGTATGAGTGCATGGAGTAATAATGAAGTTAACTCAAAAGACTTCATAAAGCAAATTACTCATGGAAGACAAATAGTCCATCACCATATAAAGGTGACAAGGATAAACAAGAAGAATATGCAAACAGATACCTCTATAGTGCAATTGACCCAATAACTGGTGATAATTCCCATCTTATTGGCTTGAGTGATGTAAACACAATGAACACAAAAATATTCTTAGAAAAATTAAGAGATGAATACAAAAACTATCATATCATGCTCATTTGGGATAACACACCGTTTCATAGAAAAAAAGAACTTCATGAAATACAAAATTTAACACCTATATTTCTTCCACCATACTCACCACAATTCAGTTGAGCGGTTTTACGGTGAAATCAGAAAATCTACTGCTAATAGAATTTTTAAAGATATTGAAACTCAACAAAATATTATTGACATAGAAGTTGCAAAATGGATGGAAAATAAAAATAAAACTAAAAAATTATGTGGTTATGAATGGATTTTAGAACAGTGGAAATCTTTTGTATTTTAATGGGGATTGGTATAAGAAATATATTTGATAAAAAGTTTTATGAACCATCACCATCACAAGGTGCATTAGGGGAACTAGATGATTATCAAAGTCAAGGAAGATACGCTTTTTTAGAGATAAAATATAACTTTTGACTCTAAAATTAATGTTGAGCCAGTACAAACTTACTGTAGTGTCCCTCATTTTCAAGTAAATCATTAGGACTTCCCTCTTCAACAATGTGTCCATCACTTAAAACATATATATAATCTGCTGATTGAACTGTACTGAGTCTATGAGCAATTACAATAACGGTACGCTCTTGCAAAAACTCATCTATAGCACTAAAAAGATCTGATTCTGTATGAACATCAAGAGCAGATGTTGACTCATCAAATATGACAATTTTAGGATTAGTTAAAATCATTCTAGCAATTGATAATCTCTGTTTTTGTCCACCTGAGAGTCTAACACCATTTTTTCCTACTATTGAATCTAATCCATCTGGAAGAGTCTCTACAAAACTTTTAAGTTGTGCCATACCTAAAGCTATATTTATCTGCTCATTAGAGAAGTTATCTCCCATTGTCAAATTAAATCGTAAAGTATCATTAAAAAGTATGGGTTGCTGAAGTACAACAAAAAGATTTTCTCTCAGTGTATGCAAACTTATTCGTGATAGCTCAACATCATTAAAAAAAAGTTTTCCACTATTTACTACATAAAAAGCAGATAAGAGTTTTGCTAATGTAGTTTTACCACTACCACTTGCTCCAATAAACGCAACTTTTGAGCCACTTTTTATACCAAAAGAGATATGTTTTAAAACATTAGAGCCTTCATTGTATGAAAAGCTAAGATTTTTTGCTTCAATTGACGCTCCATTTTTATCCCTAAATGGATTAATACCATCACTTGTATCATGCTCTACCTCTAAATCTAAAAGTTTGTTTAATCTCTGTAGTGCAGATTTAGCATTTGCAAAAGCGTACTGAAGGGCAATTAAGTCTTGAACTGGTGTCATCATAAACCACAAATAACCAAAAACTGCAAACATCAGCCCAATACTAAGTGAACTAGATGCTACCATCACTAAACCAAGCGCGCGAAAGAGTTCAAAAACAGATAAAAAAAGAGTAAAAGAGAAACGCTCAGACGCAAAACTCTTTTTATTAAACTTTTCAGTCTCAAATCTTAGTTTTTTTGCATCATCGATACTTTGACTTATAAAAAATTCCTCTTTAGATGAAGCTTTAATCTGACCAAATAAATCTAAAGTCTCAATAAGAGAGTTTTGAAATCTTGAAATTAACCTATTCTCCTCTTTTTTATACTTTGCGACTCTTCTTGAAATAACTTGAGTAACTAATGTAATGGCAGGTTGCAAAATTAAAATAAGCGCTCCTAGCTTCCAATCAATCATCAATAATATTATAGCAACTCCAATAAGTGTCAATATAGAGACAATTGAACGACTAAGTGCAGATCCTATAAAACTCTCAACAGTCTGCATATCAGTAACTAGTTTTGATGAGACTGAACCACTACCTAATGTCTCATACTCATTCATAGAAACTTTTTCTAAATGCAGTAATATCTTTTTTCTCAAAGAGTATGAAACATTTTGAGCAATCTCAGAAAATATGTAATGTGAGAATATAGAGGTAGCAAGATACGAAAAACGTAAAAAAATTGTTACAAGTAGAGTAATTACTATATAACCTAATGCTGTGTATTCACCTAAGTAGTAGTTTATGTTTTCAAGTAAAAAGGCTGGTTTTTCTAACAATACTTCATCAATAAGCAGTGGTATTAGAAGTGGAATAGGAACTGATACAAGAGTTGCAAGCAAAGCAATAACATTTGCCCAAATCAGTTTTGATTTATGCCTTACTATAAGATGATAAAGAGTTTTAAATGATATTCTATTCATTAATCAGCTTTTTTAAGTGCATTATACTAACAATTTATTATATTTTATAGATATAACCTTGACTTTTAAAAAATATATACTATACTTATGCTCATAAATAGGATAGTATTTATCCTAAATTAATTTCAAGGAGTACTTAAAATGTTCAAGTCAACACTAGGTCGTTTTAGATTAATCGCATTTTTAGAGGGAATTTCTTTCATTAGTTTACTTTTTATTGCAATGCCACTCAAATATATGGCTGGTAATCCACTGCCTGTAAAAATTGTAGGTATGACACATGGAATCTTATTTATACTCTTTGTATATCTACTTTTTGAAGCAGCAGGAAAGTACAAATGGTCAGCAAAGTTCAATGGTTTAGCATTTTTAGCTTCAATCATTCCATTTGGAACATTTATACTTGATAGAAAACTTAAAGCAATAGAGGCATAAATAATATAAAATATAATTTTTTAATAATATTTAAACTTTCCAAAAACGTATAACAACATTTAGTTAATAAAAATTAAATATTAACACGTTTTTTTAATATAATAAGATTATTTTGATATTAAATGTTGTATCATAATCCTTTATAATTCAAAATTAAAGGAAATACCCATGACCTATGCCCACTTCTTTAAGTACATATTGCTTTTAGTTATGTCCCTAGCTGTTACTGCATCAGCTTACGAAAAGTCACCTCCCTTCTCTCTAAAGAGTCTTGAAAAAACAACAATAAAAGTTAATGGCAAAAAAATGACTGCCTATAACCCAAAAAACACTTATAGTGCATTCGTGAACTACGAACTTGGAATGCACTGTGTTGGTTTTGATATGAGCTACTGTTGTGTTATCCCACCATATAACAGTATCCAAGCACAAGCTATCAAAACTGGTCAAAATGGTGACCTGCCTACACACCTTTCACATGATGATGTAAAACTATTCTATTACACTAAAGATAATAGCTATAGTGAAGGTAATAAAATGAAGTATTGGAATGTACTAAAAGATGTTGATGGCAATGGACGTATGGATGATTCAGGTGACAACCTTGCAAACTACGTTTGGAAACACCTATTCATCTACAAAGATTTAGAAGGAACAGTTCCAAAAGGTTCAACTGCTGATAAACGTCTTTATGTTGGTGAACAAATTAAAGTTAATATTGACAGTGGTCCAACAGGTCAACATATGGCTGGTGGTTACTTAGAGTACGCGGGAAAACATGGTGGTAATATTGTTTTAACTGACACTCTTGTTCCTCCAGTTAAAGATTTACCAATTGTTCTTACAGCTTCTCATGTTTGGGATGCTCTTGGTCTTCCAATGACTGCTTTCTTAGATAGCACAAGAACTAAAACTTTAAGAAGTGTTACACAAAAAGATTTTCAACCATTCCAAAAATCTGTTGTTCAGATTCATAATAAGGCAGGAAAAGCTCTTGTTGGAAAAGATGGAAAAATTGTAGAATATTTTGGTACAAGTCCTGTTGATATTCCAAACTGTTATAGCTGTCACTCACGTGAGGGTGTTGCTGCTAAAATGGCTAGAGATGAAGGTCTTAAAGCTGGTGATGCTGAATATAACTACTGGATTAAAAACTTCCCAGATATTAGTGAATATATGGCTAGACTATCTGAGGGTTCAATCAATATTCTAGACTTACATGATAAACATCATGGAACTACATTTTTAAGTGACTATAACTCTAAAGCTTCTACAAACCGTCTTGGTCAAGTTGGTGCTGTAAACTGTGCAGACTGTCATGGTGATAATGTTTCTGGAAACTTAAAAGAGCCTAGACGTGGTGTTACTGGTTATAAAGCTGTTAAAGCAAAACCTATGACAGAAGCAATTCATGGTTTTCACTTAGGTTTAGTTGGACTACCTGATGGTGGTGGACGTTCTCAATCTTGTCAAACTTGTCACCCAACTCACTGGCAAAATGCTAACCTAAATACAAACTCTAATCCATTTAAAGTGGCTGACGAATTTGGCGCAGGTTCATTTACAGATGGCGATTTAAGAGTTGGTGGAGCTGGATGTTACCTACGTCGTGATGCACACACTAACCCTAATGCTAAACCACCTTTCTTCTTAAATGAAGTTGGCAAGTATTACCTAAATGAAATTAGTATGAAAGATGAAAAAGGTAAGCCATCTAAAGAGATGAGAGGCTTATACTGTACAAACTGTCACAACCACCTATCTCAAGCACTTTATAAAGCTGATAATTTTAAAAATGTTGCTGAACATAAAGGTGAAACACTTAGAAATAAATCTTTAAAAGAGATTATCAAAGGTGTAGCTGGTGGAGATAAAAAGAAATTTAAAGATTATTATGCTGACCCTAAAACAACATCTAAAGGTGATCCATTAAGTGAATACTATACAAAACATGAGCCTGCTACTCTTGTTAAAAATGTAGGAAAAGATGGAAAACTAGATCTAAAACCATGGAATCACCCTAAAGGTGGAGATGTTCCATATAACGCAGCATCTGCTGGATCTGACTGGTGGCTAGCAGCATCTGAGCCTCAATGTGCGGATTGTCACTTAGCTCCTTTTGTTGAGAGTGAAGGTGGAAAATATTTCCCAATAGATCAACCATCTAAACATTCACTTTTCCGTTACTCTAAAGCTCACGGAAAACTAGCATGTCAAAGTTGTCATGAATCAGCTCACGGAATGTACCCAGTACGTGAAGATGGTCCAGATCAAACAACACATCAACAAGCGCTACAATATAGTCCTGATGGTGAATACGCAGGTCCTGTAACATGTTCAGCATGTCACACTGTTAATAAAAAAGGTGTTCCTGTTCAACTTGAAGGTACTAAATATAGTGATGATTACTGGGCTTCAGTAACACTTATTCACTACATGAGAGAAGGTGATCAAAAACTTTCACTTAAAGAGTTACTTGGAAAATATCCATATAAACAGTCTAGTAATGTAGTTAAAAAGGGATGGAAATAATCTCTAATTAGTACATCTGCCTCAAAAGGGCAAGATGTAGTGCTGTACTATTTTTAATGGTATATTTATTGCTTCTTGATGTCCAATAAGGACATCAATGAAGTACTCTCTGATATTTTTTCTACTTATTTACTCTCAAATTCAAGCTTCTATAATAAAAGGTAAAATTGTTCACGATACAACAAATAAGCCAATTATTGAAGCAACTGTTATCTCTGATACAGCATCAACAAAAACAGATACTTATGGTGATTACGAACTAGAATCTAACAATTACCTACTTAAAGTAAGGGCTCCTGGATATGAACGAAAGGAAGCCACGTTCATTAAAAATATAGCGATAGGACTCAAACAACAAAATATTCGTGCTTTATATGTATCATATTGGGCACTAGCTGCACCAAAATATATGCGTGAAATTGATAAACTTATTGAACAAAGTGATGTAAATGCACTTGTTGTTGATATAAAAAATGAGCAAGGATATTTAGCATTTAAAGGTAACGTAAAATTAGCAAAAGAGATAGGAACATATAAAAGAAGAGTGATTAGAGATATTAAAAAATTTGTCTCTTACTACAAAAAGAAAGATGTCTACTTAATTGCAAGAATGAGTCTCTTTAAAGATAATCTTCTTCCAAATAAAAGAGTAAATTTAGCTGTAAAACTAGGTCGAGGTAAAATATACATAAACAAAGAGGGTATGTCATGGAGTGATCCATACAGCAAAGAAGTTCAAAACTACAATATAGAGCTTGCTAAAGAGGTTGCAAGTATTGGATTTGATGAGATTAATTTTGACTATATACGTTTTCCAGCACGTACAGGACTAGTTTTTTCAAAACTAAACAGCCATAGAAATCGTCAAAATGCCATTGAAACATTTCTAAAAAAAGTTCGTAATGAATTAGATATGTATAATGTTTTTCTATCAGTTGACACATTTGGGCATATATGTTGGAATTATAAAGAGACACAAATTGGTCAAAATATGAAAACAATGTCGAAATATGTTGATTACATATCACCAATGCTCTATCCATCGGGTTTTGCACCAGGAGTTGGGGGAATTGACAATCCTGTAAATAAACCCTATGAAATAGTCTACAAAAGCCTAATTAAAGCGCATCAAAAAACTGGTATTAAACATTTACAGTTTCGCCCATGGCTACAAGCATTTAGAGACTATAGCTATAATCGAAAACATTTTAGCACTAAAGAGATACAGGCTCAAATAGGTGCTGCAAATGATGCAAAAAGTAGTGGATGGATGCTATGGCACGCTGCTAGTCGTTACAATTTAGAGAATCTTACCCTTATACCTCATAAAGAGATAAAAGGTATTGCAACTAGCAGAATACCATCTTCACAAAATAGAAACCATTATTGCGAACTATAGTGAAGATTTAATCTTTTCTGCAACTGTTTTAGCATTAAAACCAAAATAATCAAATAGTTTTGGTGCTGGACCACTTGCCCCAAAACCATCCATTGCTATTACTTCATCAGCAAATCTATACCACTCCAAACCTCGCGCTGCTTCGATTGCAACACGTTTTGATTTTGGTGGTATTATTGATTCTATGTAGCTTTTATTTTGTTCTATTAAAAGGTCATAACAAGGAACACTAACAACTGCACATGTAATATTTTGTTTCCTTAACTCTTCTCTTACTTCTATTGCCAAAGAGACCTCACTACCAGTAGCTATTAGCGTTACTTGGTCATCAACCATACCTTTTAGTCTATATCCACCTTTAGTGACGTCTACATTACTCGAACTTACTACAGGAAGTTTTTGACGACTTAGAACAAATCCACTTGGAGCTTTAAGTCCTAACGCTGTCTTCCAAGATGCAATATTCTCATTTGCATCAGCAGGACGAAAAACATAAAAATTTGGAAGTGCACGAAACTGAGATAGATGCTCGATTGGTTGGTGAGTTGGTCCATCTTCTCCAACTCCAATGCTATCATGTGTCCAAACAAAGAATTGTTGAATACTAGCAAGTGCTGCAATTCTAGCTGATGGTTTTAGATAATCACTAAAGACAAAGAATGTTGCGCTAAATGTATTAAAAAGACCATAAAGTGCTATTGCATTTGAAATTGCTGCCATTGAATGCTCTCTAATTCCAAAGTGAAGATTTTTACCACTTGGAAAATCACCCATCTCTTTTAGTTCTGTCTTATTTGATGGTGCTAAATCCGCACTCCCGCCAATAAATCCAGGCATTGACTTAGCAATAGCATTTAAAATTTTTCCATTACTATCACGAGTTGCTACATTAGAACCACTCTCAAACTCAGGGAAAGTAATCTCAGAAAAATCTGGATTTTGTAGGCGTTCAAGTAAAAGATTCTGCTCTTGATAAGGCATCTGCTTAAGACTATGTTCCCAATCACGCTGTGCTAAATCACCCTCTTCTATTGCACACCTAAAACGTATTAATACATCTTCAGGTACATTAAAAGTAAGTTCCTCTTCAAATCCAGCTTTTTTCTTTGCAATTGCTATCTCTTCATCGCCTAGGGGTGCACCATGAGCATGGTGGCTACCTTCCATCTTATCAGCACCTTTTGCAATTGTTGTATTTGCAATAATTAGTAATGGCTTAGTCTGCTTTTTAGCATCTTCAAACGCCGCATTAATCTGTTTAAAGTTGTGTCCATCAATCTCTTTAACATCCCAATTTTGTGCTTCAAAACGTCCCTTAACATCTTCATTCCATGCAATATCAGTTGAACCCTCAATTGTAATGTTATTACTATCGTAAATTAAAACAAGATTATCAAGAGCATGTACACCAGCTAAAGCACAAGCTTCATAGCTAATTCCCTCTTGTAAGTCACCATCACCACATAAACAGTAAACTTTATGATCTATTATTTCTGCATTTTCACGGTTTAAAAGAGTCTTTGCATATTGTGAAGCCATTGAAAAACCAACAGCATTAGCAACGCCTTGCCCAAGAGGTCCTGTTGTAATCTCTACACCATCTACATGACCATATTCAGGATGCCCCTCTGTTTTTGAGCCAAGTTGACGAAACTGTTTAAGATCTTCTATCTCCATGTCATATCCCCATAGATATAGCAAAGAATAGACAAGAGGAGAGGCGTGACCACCACTAAATACTAAACGGTCACGATTAACCCATTTACTATTTTTTGGATTATGCTTTAAGTGAGATGACAAAACCGTCACAATGTCAGCAAGTCCCATTGGTGCACCAGGGTGTCCGCTATTCGCACGTTGAACCATATCTGCACTTAAAAAGCGAATTGTATCTGCCATCTTCTGCATCATTTTTTTATCCATCTGTTTTTTCCTTATGTCTGTATAGATATTCTTTTAATAAAATATTTAGTTGTTCGCGTAAATTTTCGTCAAAATTGTTTAGTTTCTCACTTAAAGTCGCACTCATTTCATCAGCAGCCGCAACTGCACCATCAAGTCCCAAAAGATTTACAAAGCTATTTTTTTCACCATCTACTCCAGTTGTTTTTCCAGCTTCTGCGCTACTTTGAGTAACATCAATAATATCATCTTGAATTTGGAACAAAAGCCCAACATCCTCACCAAACTCTCGTAGTGGTTCAACCAATTCATCACGACCAACAATAATCGCACCCATTACAAGACTAGAAGCTATTAAAGCAGCTGTTTTTCTATTATGAAGTAGATTTAATTGCTCTAATGTTAACTCTACATTTTCAAAATGACAATCAAGTGCTTGACCTAAAACCATTCCACTAACACCACCAGAAGATGAAAGCTCTTTAACAAGTTCAATTCTAACCTCAGCACTAAGTGGAGCATTACCTAAGAGTTCAAAGGCATATGTATTTAACGCATCTCCGGCTAATATTGCACTAACTTCATCAAATTTTACATGTAGTGTTTGGTGACCACGTCTTAAATCTGCATTGTCCATTGATGGGAGATCATCATGTATTAAAGAATATGTGTGTAGAGATTCAATGGCGAAAGCTGGATGATAAGCTGCATTTTTGAGTAATGGTTCATAAGCATTCACAACACTAAGAAGCAGTGCTGGACGAAATCTTTTTCCCCCAGCTAAAATCATAGTTTGAAGTGCTTCATTGTAGTGTGGATGATAACTCTGCGTTTTTGGAAGGTGCTTTTCTATAAACGCCTCAAACTCTTGCATTTGCTCTCTTTGCAGTTTTATTTGGAGGCAATTTTATCACAATTTCCCTTTGGGAAAGTGGATATTTTAATTTTACTTAAACGTTGATGCAGAACCTTCAGCATATGTACAAATAGGAGCAATTTTAACCAAAAATCCACTGCCAGTATATTGCTTTCTAGTCTAATATATCTTACCAAACTATTTTTAGGAGATTCAACCTTGTAAATTTGCAAATGGCCTTCTATTAGTAAATTGTTGTCTATATTCTAAAATTAATTTACTTTCAATAACCTTGGGACTTTCATTGTCTGGTAGTATTTTCCAACAAAATAATAAATTTCTAGAATTTTCAAGTTGCCAAATAAATCTACCTCCATAGTGCAGTATATTATCTTTTCGTCCAAAGTTTAAATATTGTTTTATTCTAACTCTTAAATTATTGGCTTTTCCTATATAAACTACTAATGAATTAGGTATAAATTCATTAGTAAGTCTGTTTATTGAAACGTTTGGATTTTTATCTTGATAAATTCCACCAATACCAGTTTCTAGAAATTCAATATTTTCTTTTTCTTCATTTAATACTAAATACACACCTTGTTTTTTTGGTATTATTGAATTATTTTCCCATAATTTTTCAATTGAAATAAATCCTTCAAAATTATTTTGTTTCAACTCCTCAATGTTATTAAAGTTCATTTTACTACTTTGATTTTCTTTTTAACTGTATTTCTGACATTATTGTTTTAAAACCATTTTTTTTATAATACATCCCATTTTTTGCTTCATCTTGCTGATATAATATTTCAATTGCTTTCTTACCATTTTGATAATACCTTTGTGCTAAGCCATCTTGTTTGTTATTTAGATAGTTTGTTCTACAAAGGACATTTCCATTTTTATGATAAACTGTTCCTTCTCCATTTAATGCAAAATTTATTATTTGACTTTCACCTTGTAAACTACCGTCTTCAAAATAAATTTTTAAGATTTTCTTTTTGCCAATTTGAAGGACTTCACTTTTTAATGTTCCGTTGTTATAGTATTCCTTACCATATTCTTCTAAGTCTAAATCAATTGTTTTTGTCATAATTTCTCCTGACTATCTATTCAACGAATATTATAATCAATAATAAATAAGCACTCTAAAAAATAGTTCACTAACTTATCCTTATTATTGGCTATCCCTTGTCAATTTGAACAAAAAACTGAAAACTATTACGTTCAAAAAGTATAGATATCTTTTTATTTTTCATAGATTGTTCCAAACTTAGTGCTGAACGTACTTTAGTTGGTGAACTTATCTTATTTACCCCAATTTTAAGTAATTTGTCTCCAACCTTTATACCTAACTTATCAATAGTAGAGTTTTTTTCAACTCTAACCACATTTAAATTTGCATCAAGAGAGACTCCCATTGGTTCAAGAAAAGAGTCATTAAGAAGGCCACCACCTTTTCGTTTTTGACTTTTTACCTCTAAAGTAAGATGTTTAGCACTGCGAATAACTTCAAATTTGTGTTTTTTTAAAGATCCAGAAAATAGTATTTTCTTCATCAACTCTGAAGCACTATTTAAAGACTTGGCATTCATTGATATAATTTCATCACCCTCTTGAAAAGGATTGTTTGGAAAAAATGGATCTGCAGCTTCTACTATTGGTCTAGATTCTCCTTGTTTAATACGAATTCCTACATCTGCATAGTCAATTCTATTAATGGACAAAAACCTATCAATGTAATCACGCTCAATAAGACGACCATAACTTGTCATAATTCCATTTAACTGACAACAACTTGATGTTATTAGTGATGAAAGTTGCCCTTTTGAACTAAATTTAGCAAGTGAATTTAAACCAATCTGTCTCTTTATAATTCTACCATTAACTTCTCTCTCATTAGAGATAGAACGTAACGCTATTGGAGTGTGAGGAACAATATTAAAAGTGTATTTCATCTTTTTAGGTGTATTTACTAAATAGAGTCCAAGAAATGGATCATGCTTTATATATTTTAATTTTATTGGCTTATCACTATATAAAAGTGCCCTGTTTTTAGTTACTGCAAAAGCTGTTGTATTTGCTACTTTAAAAGATGATTCTCTGAATTTTTTTGCGCATTTAGACTGTTTTGTATCTAGTTTATCTGCAAAAGATGCAGAGATAAAAATTATTAAGGTGCTAAAAAGTACTCTAGCTATTATTGCCAAAAGGATTTATACCTCCAAGCATATTTAGAGCACCTTGCTTGCGGTTATCTTCTACCATTTTAGAAGCATCATTCATTGCTGAAATTAGCAATATCTGTAAAGATTCTTTATCTTCAAGAAGTGAATCATCAATAGTAACATCAATAACTTCACCTTTACCATTAATACTTACTTGAACTAATCCACCACCACTTTTGGTAGTAAATATTTTCTGCTCATTATCATTCTCAATGTTTTTAGCTTGCTCTTGAACTTTCTCAAGCATCTTACTCATATCGCCTAAATTCATATTTTCAAACATTATAACTCTTTTACTATATCTGTAATATCGTTATTTTCATCAACGAGCACAACAGTTGGTGCATAGTCTTCAAGCTCTTTCTCTTCATAAGAAGCGTACGCAACGATAATAATCTTATCACCTGGATGCACTTTACGAGCGGCAGCACCATTTAAACAAATTTCACGTTTACCGCGTTCGCCTAAAATCGTATAGGTACTAAACCTCTCTCCATTATTAATATTTAAAATTTCTACTTTCTGTCCAACTCTTAGAGCTGCAGCTTCTAGCAATTCCTCATCCACAGTAATTGAACCAACATAATTGAGGTTGGCATCTGTTACTGTTGCACGATGAATTTTACTATAAAGCATCTCTACTATCATTTATTATTCCTCTATATACAATTTAACGCTATTTTTAGTGTCCCATCTGTGCAGCCATAGTAGCTGGCTCAATAGGGTTATCCCATAACTCATCAGTAATCACATATTCATCAACGACTTTACCGCCCAAGATATGTTCATCTATAATTCTATCAATTTTTTCTTTAGTCAATCCTGCATACATAACATGTCCAGGTTCTACAAGCATAACAGGGCCTGCATTACAGCGATTTAGGCATGAAGTCTGAATTGGTTGTACAGTACCTATTATCCCCTTTTGCATCAAACTTTGTGCCATATGCTGAAAAACATCTTGGGTCTGTGCATTAACGCAACTTGGTTTTGGCATCCCTAGAGGAGACGACTGTTGACATTTGAAAATATAGAACGCTGGTTGTGGTATACCCATAATTTATCCTTGTAATTATATCTTAGAATTTGTTGGGATTGTATCGAAAAAGCGTAAAAAAAACAAGATAAAAATTGTCCTATTTAATATTCAACACTTCTCTTACTACTTCTCTATCATCAAATGGAAAAGTTCTATCGTAAACAATCTGTGTTGTTTCATCACCTTTTCCTAAAATCATAACCACTTCATTAGGTTTTTGCATCTTTAAAGCGGTCTCTATCGCCTCTTTTCTGTTTAGATTAACTATTAAATTATCTCTATTAGAAATTCCTCGAACAATATCATCTGCAATTACCTCAGGATCTTCGCTTCTTGGATTATCGCTTGTGACAATTACAGTTTTCGCAAATGAAGCAGCTACTGCACCCATTTTAGGACGTTTACCCTTATCTCTATCTCCGCCTGCACCAAAAACTACAATAATATCTTTTGCACTAAGTGACGATAGAACTTTTTCCATTCCATCATCTGTATGAGCAAAATCAACTATTACAAGAGGTTGCTCACTTATTACTTCCATTCTTCCAGCAACACCTGCAAAATTATCTACAACTTCTGCAATATTTTCTAGTGGCTCTTTTGTCAGAAGCTTAACCGCACTAACAGCAGCTAGTAAGTTATAGATATTAAAAAAGCCATGTAGAGGACTGAGTACATCAAATGTGTCTTGAAAATGTTGCATTACAAAACTTATTCCATCTTTTAATGAATATGCTTTTGTGGAAAAGCTTCCACCAGATTCTATAGAGTACGTATAGGCATTTTTATAATTAAAATCAACATATTTGTCATCTTTATTTATAAGCTTCATACTCTCATCTGCAAAAAAACTATTCTTTACAGCAATGTATTCTTCTAATGTTTTATGATAATCTAAATGATCACTTGTTATATTTGTATGAATTTTAAGAGCAAAATCAAGAGTCTCTATTCGCTTTTGAACAATTGCATGAGAACTAACTTCCATAACAAAATATTCACATTCTGCTTCAACTGCTTGATATATATAGGTCAGTGTCTTTAAAATTGGTGGTGTTGTTAGCGATTTTGCATCAACTCTCTGCTCATTTACAAAAAAACCACGAGTCCCCAAAAGAGCACATTTATAACCAAGATCTAGAAGTATTGAATAGATTGCAGCAGCAGTTGTAGTCTTACCATTTGTACCAGTTATTCCAATAATTTTAATATTTTCAGTGCCCATAAGAGGAGCTATATCTTCAATATTAACAACACTATGACAACCACACTCCTTTGTATCTTTACAAAAATCTCTATTCTGATTTGTACGTACAAATGCAGTATCACTATCACAAGAGCGTGTATCGTCAGTTATGTAACTATATTTTTGTTCAGGTAGCGCGATTTTCAATGACATCATCTTTTTGTAATTTATCTAATAGTGCTCTTAAACGCTCATCATTTGGGAAAGTAACTATTGCACTCTCTAAATAATTCAGTGCCATTTCATGGAATTCGTATTTTACTAAATTGTCTAAAAAGTCCATAAAGTCTTCACGTTCTGTAATTATCACACGTGTACTAAAGATTACATCTTCAAATGCACGTCTAAAATCTTTACGACTCTTAACGAGAGTTTTGAAATCAGAATACATGATTCCATCTTCATATTGCAACCTATCTTGTATAGGTTCACTTATAAGTTTTCCAATTTTATCAAGGCTACCATCAAGTGAAGAGATTAAATCCTCTAAAATAGTTTCAGCATCTGCGTTTTCATCTGAACGTAATATTGCATAATAGTCAAATAGTGCTTGTGCGCCATCTTCGCCACTAATAGCCATATCACTAAGTAATACACCAATTTTAGCCTCTTTGTTATCTGGTTCATCTTTTAAAACCAATGAAAAATCTAAAAGTGCTGCTTCATACTTCTGAGCGCTAAAGTTATCATTTGCTTTTGATAAAATTTTTCTTAAATTAATTTTTTTCATAACTTCTTCTTTCTATAACTCGTCTAATCGCTCTTCCATACCAAAAGGAACGTTAATTACTTCAAGCTCAGGATGAATGTGAGATCTAATCTCTTTTTCAACACCATACTTTAAAGTACTACCACTACTAGAACAACCAACACACGCGCCTTGTAACTGCACAAAGACTCTTTGTTTTTGCACATCAATAAACTTAATGTCACCACCATCTAATGCTAAACTAGGACGAACCTTGTCAATTACCTCTGAGACTACTGGTCTCAAATCTTCATCGCTAAATGGAATCATTACATTCCTTTATAATATTATTATAACTAATATTTGTAATTTTTTTGTTGAATATTTTTATATGGGGATTATAGCATAGAGAAGTAAAATGCAGCCAAAAGACTGCATTAAATTTTTATACTAGTTCGATGTAAGCCATTGAAGTAGCATCACCACGTCTAATACGTGTTTTTGTAATACGAGTATAACCACCACTTCTATCTTTATAAGTAGGTGCTATCTCATCAACAAGTTTTTTTGTTGTTGCTTTATCTTGAAGTTGAGCAAATATAGTGCGATGTGAATTGAAATCGCCCTTACGTGCAACAGTAATTAATTTTTCTACAAACTTGCGTAGTTCTTTTGCTTTTGGTAAAGTTGTCTCAATTTTGCTCTCACTAAAAATAGCGATTGCCATATTTTTCAACATTGCCGCGCGATGTGAACTAGTACGGTTAAGTTTTCTATATCCGTGACGATGTCTCATCAAATTTTCCTTTAGAGAAGAACTATTGTTCTTCTATTTTCTTTTTAAATTGTTCAATAGTGCTTGCATCAGTAACTGAACCAACAGGCTGACCAATCTCTACTAATTTATCCTTGATTTCATCTAAAGATTTTTTACCAAGGTTTTTAACATTTTTAAGTTCTGTTTCAGTCATTGAAGAAATTTCACCGATATAATGAACGCTAGCACGATCTAAACAGTTAAAACTTCTAGCGCTTAAACCTAACTCTTCAATTTTTTGAAGCATAATCTTTAGCTCATCACTATCTGTAGTACGAGGTCCAGCTTCGCTTGCACTCTCATTAATATCTAAAGAGAAAACACCCATTTGTGTTTTCATTACACTAAGAGCATTTTTAAATGCACCAAGTGGGTCAATTTGACCATCAGTTTTAATGTTCATAACAATTTTTTCGAACTCTGGATTATCTTCAACAAGTACATGCTCTATAGAGTATGTAACACGTCTAACAGGTGTAAAGTAAGCATCCATAGGGATGAAACCTTCAGGTAATTCATCACGAATATCTTCACTCGCAACGTAACCCATACCTTTATAAATTATTACTGTAAATGTAACTTCTGCATCTTCATTTAATGTTGCAAGAAATGCATCAGGAGTAACACACTCTACAGAATCACTGTTAAGATCAGCTCCAGTTATCTCTTTTGAGCCACTGAAGTTATATGTTACCTCTACGCTTTCTACTTCATCAGAAAGACGAAAACGTACATTCTTTAAATTTAAAATAAATTCAGAAATATCTTCAAGCATACCGCGTACACTATCGAATTCATGTGTTGCACCCTCTACTTTTAAAGCAACAGGAGCATAACCCATAGAGCTACTTAATAAAAAGCGACGTAACGGGTGAGCTAAAGAAATAGCATAACCAGTTTCAAACGGATAAGCAATTATATTCGCTTCGTTCTCACTGATTTGCTCTACTTCAAACTCTTCAGGTACATATGGTGATGTTTTAATTTTTCTCATCAGTTGCCTTTATTTAGATGTTATTTTGAGTAAAGCTCAACTATTAGACGCTCTTCAATTGGTAACACTACCTCTTCACGTTCTGGAAGACGAGTAAAGATTCCAAATAGTTTCTCTTTTTCAACATCAACCCATGGCACAATACCAGTTTGATTTGTAAGCTCAACTGAACGTACAACTTGTACATTCTTTTTTGTTCTTTCCGCAACTTCAACCTTTTGACCAGGTTTAACACGAAATGAAGGAATATCAACACGCTTACCATCAACTAACATGTGACCATGAGTTACTAGTTGACGAGCATTTGCACGAGTAGATGCGAATCCCATTCTGTAAGCAACATTGTCAAGACGTTGCTCTAATAAAGTAATCAAGTTATTACCTGTATTACCACTGCTTCTTGCTGCATCTCTAAATAGAAGACGAAATTGTTTTTCGCCAAGTCCATACATAAATTTAGCTTTTTGTTTTTCTGCAAGTTGCAATCCAAACTCTGAAACTTTCTTACGTCTTTGTCCATGTTGTCCCGGACCATAAGGTCTTTTTTCTAATGAACTCTTTCCTGCAAGGCGACGTTCACCTTTAAGAGCCAAACTAACACCGAAACGGCGTTCAATTTTTTCTACGGGTCCTCTATATCTAGCCATTAATTCCCCTTATACTCTACGACGTTTTGGTGGTCTACAACCATTATGAGGAAGTGGAGTAATGTCTTTTAAGAACAAAATACGAATTCCCTCTGTTGCACCAACAGCCTTAACCGCAGTCTCACGTCCGCTTCCTGGACCTTGAACTTTGATTCCAACTTCTTTGATTCCATGCTCTTTAGCTTTTTCCATAGCTGCATCAACTGCTTGTTGTGCTGCGAATGGTGTAGATTTTTTACTACCTTTGAAACCTAAAGCACCTGCTGAACTCCATGAAATAGCATTACCCATGTCGTCAGTTATAGTTACTAATGTGTTATTAAAAGAAGCAGAAATATAAACAATGCCACGTGCAATGTTTTTCTTTACTACTTTTTTACGTGTACCTTTTCTTTTAGCCATAGTTATCCTCTCTACGCTGCTGCGCCGACAGTTTTACGTTTACCCTTACGAGTACGCGCATTTGTCTTAGATTTTTGTCCACGAACCGGTAATCCACGACGGTGACGTAAACCACGATAGCTTCCTATGTCCATAAGACCTTTAATATCCATCGCTACTTTCTTGCGTAAATCACCTTCAACAAGAAATCCACTTTCGCGAATTGCTTTAGTAATCCCAGCAACATCATCTTCTGATAGTTCATGAACTCTCTTATCTGGAGATAAACCAACAGTCTCTAAAATTCCACGTGATGTATGTAAACCTATACCAAAAATATATGTTAAACCATACTCAATACGTTTTTTCTTAGGTAAGTCAACACCTGCAATACGTGCCATACTCTATCCTTGTCTCTGTTTATGTTTTGGTGTTTCGCAAATTACACGAACAACACCTTTACGTTTGACAACTTTACATTTGTCACACATTTTCTTCACTGAAGCTCTCACTTTCATCACGAAGTCCTTAATTAGTCTCCTCATCTACTTTTCCTAGGTGCTTTAAAAAAACACCAGTACTTTAAAAAAGTTACCTAAAACCATTTAATAAATACTCTTTATATAGAATCGGTTTGTAAATGAGGGCAGTATTTTAGCAAAACGAATGTAAATATGAGCTTATAAGAATTATTTTATAGACCATAATCCTCTATTTTTTCAAATTTTCCATCATTCGTCTCTATAATTGCGCTACATGATTCAACCCAATCACCGCAATTCATATACTCAATATCTCTAATCTGTTTTATCTCAGCTTTATGAATATGTCCACAAATTACACCATTATATGATTTTCTACTCGCCTCTTGTGAGAGTACCTCTTCAAATTCATTTACAAAAGATATAGCTTTTTTAACATTGTCTTTCATAAATTTTGAGAGTGACCAATAGCGTTTATAACCTACAAAACGAAGTGTCGCGTTAAGTGGTTTATTTATTCTAAGCAACCACTGATAGCCCATATCACCAACTACTGCTAACCACTTTTTTGTCATTGTTACAGAATCAAAAAAGTCTCCATGAGTCACAAGGTAACGTTTTCCATCTAACGATGTATAATCAACCTCATTTAATATCTCAAAATTATCACCTAACTCTACTGGTAAAAATGGTCTAACAAATTCATCATGATTACCAAGTACATAATAGACTTTGGTACCTTTTCTAGCTATTCTTAATATCTTTTGAATGACATCTGAGTGACCCTGCTTCCATAACCAACCTCGCTTTAGTGACCATCCATCTATAATGTCACCAACTAAAAAAAGATACTCAGATTCATAATTTTTAATAAACTCTAATAATTCGTCAGTTTTAGCATCTTTTGTCCCAAGATGTACATCAGAAATAAAAATTGATCGGACACTTATTACATCGATATTATCTTTCATTAAAACTCTCTTCATGTTTGTATTCAAGAACTATAGATGATTTAGATTTTATCAATATACCTTTTTCTCTTTTTCTCTTTAATTTTAGATATGTCACACAGTATAAAACCATCTACACTATTAAAATCTTCATCTACACAAAAGTCCAAAAACTTAATGCCACCATCTTCAAACAAATCTACATACTGCTTGTATAGAGTCGGTATATTTGTATTGTATTCAGAAAGAATACTTTTTAGTTCTCTAAAGTCATTTACAAACTCTTTTCCGCTAAACAAATTTTTATAATTTAATTTGTAGTAGTTTCCTAATTCATACCTTGACTTTGCAGTAACTAAATCTTTTTCTTCAAAATATGTATTGTAAAAATGGACAATTAAATCATTTGCTATTTTTGGATTTTTTCCACTAAGACTAACTGGACCAAACATGTGAGTAACTTCAGGATGATGTTTTAAATATGCACCAATACCCTGCCATAAATAATCCAATGCTCTGCTACCCCAATATTTTGGTTGCACAAAACTTCTTCCAAGTTCTAATGATGAATCAAAATATTTTTCAAACTCTTTGGAGTAGGTAAAAAGAGTCGATGTATAAAGCGCGTTTTTAGCATCAACTACAACTTTTTTAGTATTTGCCACTCTATATGCACCAACAATCTCTAAATCCTCATCACTCCATAAAATAATATGCTCATAATTTTTATCATATTCATCTACATCACGTCTAAGTCCACTACCCTCACCCACTTTTCTAAAGCTAAGCTCACGTAGTCTTCCCAACTCTTTAAGCATTATTGAACCTTGCTTATAATCATATAGATATATTTTTTTATTATCAGATGTTTCACCCAATAATTTGCAATTTTTAAGTTCATTCCTAATCTCTTTAGCACGTTCAGGATGAGCAATTGCAGTTTCAGTTTCAAATACGCCACTTTTTCCACGTCCTATTAAATATATATGTTTTCTAAATATATTTACTAGCTCCTCTTTTTTAATAGGAAGACTTCTAAAACTATCATATGGGATAAGATTACCAACACTTATTGTAATTCTCTTCTTTTTTGATTTAAATAGTTCATGTGGGAGGAGAAGTGTTCCAAGAGTGTTATTAACAATAGATGCTGAATAAAAAAGCATAGAATTTTTTGACTTAATGTGTACAGGTAGAATTGGAGATTGTGTCTTTAATGCTGTATTTAAAAAACCTTTTTTCCATTTTTTATCTTTTATCCCTGTAAGTGAAGAGCGTGATACTTCACCTGATGGAAATATTATAAGCGCTCCTTCATCTTCTAAATGTTTGGTCATCATCTGTGCTGTAGATTTTGAGAATTTCTGTTTTAAGATATTTACTGGTAGTAAAAACTCTTTAATTGGATCAAAACTATTAAGTAAATCATTTGCAAGAATTTTCACATCTTGACGTACTGAGTAAACAAGTTTTATCAAAGATAGTGCATCAAGTGCACCAAGCGGATGATTAGCGATTATTACAACTCTACCAGTATGAGGAATATTTTCAATCTCACTCTGTTTTCTTGTAAAGTCAATATTAAAATATTCAAGTACGGCGTCTATGAAATCAATACCAATACTATCTATGTTTTCTAATAAGAATTTGTTTATATCGTCTTCATGAAGAATTTTTTTTGAAGCTTTTACTATCGAGGATAAAACTATTCGTGGTGCTTTTTTGAGTTTAACGTTTTTCTCTAGGCTCTCTTTTACATCTATCACTACACAACTCTTTGCAAGTTGATGTACCAATCGTCATTATAGTACTCTCTGCTGTTAACTAATTTAATCTTCACATAATCATTATGATATTCAAATGAATCGACACAAGAGCTTGGAATCTCTAATTCATCTTCAAAATATGTTTCAACTAAGTCTAAATCAAGCCCGCCATCTAACTCAACATCAAAGCCAAATGACTTTACAATAAACTCTCGCTCTTTCATATCAACATCCTATTAATGTTTTAATTTGGGAGAATATTATTTTTATTTTATTACTTTTGTGTTACAAAGAAATAACTTTCATGTAACAAATGAGGATAGAGCCCGAAAAGCCCTATTTGTAGCGGTAAGTAATTCGCCCTTTATCAAGACTATATGGAGTAAGTTCAACTTTAACTTTGTCACCTGGTAAAATTTTAATATAGTGCATTCTCATTTTTCCAGCAATGTGACATAAAATTACATGTTTGTTGTCTAATTCTACACGAAATGTCGCATTTGGTAAAGCCTCAATTATTGTTCCGTCAATCTCAATGACATCATCTTTAGCCATTCATATCTCCTATAGTTTTTGATAAAATTTCTGCACGGCCATTTACTACCGCAACAGTATGTTCATAGTGACTGGTATTTAAACCATCTTTTGACACTACCGACCATTTGTCCTCTAAAATCTCAGGATCTCTAGATTTTTGTGTAATCATAGGCTCTAAACAAAAAACCATTCCGTTTTTTATTTTAGGACCCTGTTTTGGATTGTTACCATCTAAATAGTTTGGTATTTCTGGCTCTTCATGAGGTTTCCGCCCAATTCCATGACCACAAAAGCCCTTTAATGGTTGATAACCTCTCTGCGTAATAAAGTTCTCAATTTTAAAGCTTAACTCTTTAAAGCGCATACCATCTTTAATTGTCTCAATAGCAAAATAGAGAGTGTCTTCTGCACATTTAATAAGTGAATCGTCCTCTTTACTAATATCTCCAACTCCAACAGTAATGGCAGAATCACCAAACCATCCATCTAGATTTGTACCAACATCAAAACCAATTACATCACCACTTTTTAGTGAATAATCACTTGGAATACCATGAATAATAGTTTGATTAAGAGATGTACAAACTGCATTTGGAAAGCCATAAAGGCCTTTAAAGGAGGGTTTAGCACCATGTGAAAGAATAAACTCTTCAGCCATAGCATCTAAATCACGTAATGTTGCACCAACTTTTGCATTTTCACGAAGTAAATTCAAAGCCCCTGCAACAATAACATTAGCCTCACGAAGTTTTTCAATCTCGTGCGGCTTGCGTAATGCAATCGCCATAACTACTTATAAACCGACTGCACTAAGTGTCTCATATTTGCCCATATAAACCTGAGCTTCTATTTTACGCATAGTATCAAGTGCAACTTGAACAACGATTAGTACAGCAGTTCCACCAAAGAAAAATGGTACTCCCATACTTTTAACAAGTACCCAAGGAAGAGTTGCAACAAGACCTAAATAGATAGATCCACTAACAGTTAAGCGTGAAGCTGTCTCATTTAAGAACTCTTTTGTATGTAATCCAGGACGAACACCTGGAATAAATCCACCTTGACGCTTTAAATTGTCTGAAATATCTTTTGCATTAAATACAATAGATGCATAAAAGAAAGCAAAAAACATTACAAATATAAACGTAAACACATTGTATGCATAACCATTAGGATTCAAATAGTCTGAAAACATCTGAACATATGGATTAGTACTAGCTTGTAAAATTGTCATTGGAAACATTAATATTGCTGAAGCAAAAATTACTGGAATTACACCACTAAGATTAACTTTAATAGGAATATAGTTCATTACACGCTTATTCTGATTTTGCATAATAGTTTTTTTAGCATATGTAATTGGAACACGTCTCTCACCTAATTCAACATAGATAATTGCACCAACCGTAACAATAATCAAAGCAAGTATACCAATTACAGTAATAAAGCTTAGAGCGCCAGTATTCACAAGTGACACTGTCTCAGAAACAGCAGAAGGAATACCTGATACTATACCAGCAAAGATAATTAAAGATATACCATTGCCGATACCACGCTGTGTAATACGCTCTCCAATCCACATAAGTAACATTGTACCACTGAGCATAGAGATAGCAGATACAAGAACAAATGTATCCATATCAACCATAATAGCACTCTCACCACCACGTCCTGTTAAGCTCTGAAGTCCCATTGAGACACCAATTGCTTGAATGACTGTAATAACAATAGTTGCATAACGGATAATCTGCATATACTTAACCATTCCATCACGCTCTTTTTTCATCTGACCAAGAGTTGGAAAAGTAGCAGCTAGAAGTTCCATAATAATAGAAGCAGTGATGTAAGGCATAATACCAAGAGAGATAATACTTAAACGCTCAACTGCATTACCGCTGAACATATTAAACATACCAAGTGCATTAGAGGAGTTGTCGTCAAAGAAAGCTTTTACAACGTCAATATCAACGCCCGGTACTGGAACATAAGCCAGTACACGATAAACAAATAAAAAGCCTAAAGTAATAAGAATTTTATTAATAAGCGTTTTGCTCATATTACTTAGTTCCGCTACAAGTTACGTTTTCATCTTTTACTTTTGAAGCAAGTGCATTTGCACCTTTTCCAATGAGCTTAATTTTTTTAGTATTAGTAGACATTTTATGAACGCCAGCAATTGACTCAACAGTGATTTCACTAAGAGCCGCTACTTTTGTTACTTTATCTACGTTAATAGTATATGGTTTAATAACACGAGATGAGAAACCAATTTTTGGTAATCTCTTTTGAAGTGGTTGTTGACCACCTTCAAATCCACGTTTATTTTTAAAACCTGTTCTTGATTTTTGACCTTTGGTACCACGTGTGGCAGTTTTACCCATACCACTACCTTGTCCACGACCAACACGTTTTTTACTATGGGTACTTCCACTAGCTGGAGTTAAATTAGTAATTGGCATTTATCTATCCTTTAATACGTTGTAATGCATCAACTGTTGCACGTACAACTGTACCTGGGTTATTTGAACCCAATGATTTAGTAAGAATATCTTGAACTCCAGCAAGCTCTAAAACTGGACGCATAGCACCACCAGAGATAACTCCGGTACCTTCACTAGCTGGTTTTAAAAGAACTCTACTTGCGTTATATTTTACTTCTATATCATGAGCAATTGTAGTTCCTTTGATTTTTACATCAATGATGCTTTTAAAAGCGTTATCTACCGCTTTTTTAATTGCATCTGGAACCTCTTTAGCTTTTCCGTAACCGTAACCTACTTTACCTTTTTTGTTTCCAACAACAACTAAAGCAGTAAATCTAAATCTACGACCACCTTTTACAACTTTTGTAACACGGCCAATATTAACAATAGCCTCTTCAAAATCTTCTCTGTTTAAATCTTCCATAAAGTTCCCTTAGAAGCTAATTTCGTTTTCACGAAGTGAAGTAGCAAATGCTGCGACTACACCGTGGAACTCATAACCATTACGATCAAATACGATTGTACTGATCTTAGCACCTTTTAATGTTTTGGCAAATTCTGCCCCAAGTTTTTTCGCGCTCTCAGCATTTGAGTTAAGACCCATACTCTTACCGTTGATTGCACATAATGTTTTTGCAGTTGTATCATCAATTGCTTGAACACTTAAATAACGATTTGAACGAAAAATTGTTACACGTGGACATTCAGCAGTTCCGCTAATGTTAGCACGAATACGCAATTTACGTTTAGCACGTTGCTGAGTCTTTTTCTTTAATATTTTACTATTCATTCATTCCCCTTACTTCTTAGCTGTTTTACCGGCTTTACGTACAATATGTTCTTCAACATATTTAACGCCTTTGCCTTTGTATGGTTCTGGTGGACGGAATGAGCGAATCTCAGCTGCAATTTGTCCTAAAAGTTGTTTGTCGTGTCCTTTAATAGAAACTAAGTTTTTCTCAACTTCCATAGATACACCATCAACTATTGGATAAATAATTGGATGTGAGTGTCCTAATTGAAGCTCAAGGTTTTTACCTTTAACAGCTGCTCTATAACCAACACCGTTGATTTCAAGTTTACGTTCAAAGCCTTTATCAAGACCCTCAACTGCATTAGCTGTAAGTGAACGGTAAGTTCCCCAAAACGCACGATGCTCGGCTGCATCACTAATTGTTGCAAAAGTGATTGTGTTGTCTGCAAAAGTAACAGCAACGTTACCTTTTGTATCAACTATACTTTGAGCTTTACCTTTTTTCAATGTAATAACACCGTCTACTACTGCTACATCAATTCCAGAAGGAACTGCAATAGGTCTTTTTCCAATACGTGACATACTACCTCCTTACCAGATTGTGCAAAGCACTTCGCCGCCAACACCAAGCTCATGAGCTTTATTGTTGTCCATTACACCACTTGATGTACTAAGTACGATTGTACCGTATCCATTTTTGAAACGTTTAATATCTTTTGCACCCTTGTAAACACGACGACCTGGAGTAGAAACACGTTTAACCTCATTGATTACCGTGCGACCATTATCATCATATTTCAAAACTACTGAAAGAGATTTTTTACTGCCATTTTCTTTAACTGTTACATTTTCGATGTAACCTTTTTCTTTTAAAATTGCAAGAACCGCTTCTACTGTTTTTGAATACATAAGTTCTGTTGTATCCATACGACGCATTGCTGCATTACGAATGCGAGTCAATCCGTCTGAAATTAAATCATTTACCATATTTTTTTGCCTTTATTTGCTAATGTTTAGCAGTTTCAAGCGGTATTTCTACCAGCTTGACTTTCTAACACCCGGTAATAAACCTTCGTTTGCCATTTTTCTAAAACATACACGACACAAGTTGAAATCACGGATAACCGAATGTGGTCTTCCGCAAATCTGACAACGTGTATATGAGCGAGATGAGAATTTAGCTTTTCTTGCAGCTTTTGCAATCATAGATTTCTTAGCCATACTTATTCTCCTTTCGCAAATGGCATACCAATCAACTTTAATAGTTGAAATGCCTCTTTGTCGTTATTTGTAGTTGTTACAAATGTTATATTCATACCATGAACTTGCATAATGCTATCATATACAACCTCAGGGAAAATCAATTGCTCTGTTAAACCAAAGTTATAATTACCTTGACCATCAAAACCATTGTTGGGAATACCACGAAAATCTTTCATACGAGGAAGAGAAACGTTTAGAAGTTTATCTAAAAACTCATACATTCTGTTTGCACGTAAAGTTACTTTTACACCAGTTGGCATATCTTCACGAACTTTAAATCCCGCGACACTCTTCTTAGATTTGATAATAAGTGCTTTTTGACCAGCAATTAAACTGATAGTATCAGCAATGTTAGCCATAAGCTTATTATCTTTCATTGCAAAACCAGTACCAACACTGATAACAATTTTATCTAAAGCTGGTGCTAACATTGGATTTTTAATATCCAGATTAGTCATCAACTGTGACTTAATTGTACTATTATAAGTCTCTCTTAATCTTGCCATTATTCAGCCTCCACTTTACGGACGTTTGAAATATGAATTGGCATCTCTTTTGTTTCAAAGCCACCATCTTTATTCTCTTCTGTAGGCTTAATTGCTTTTTTTACTGTTTTCATACCAGCAACAATTACTTTGTCTTTCTTAGGAAAAACAGTAAGAACTTCAGCTTTTTTGCCCTTGTCATCTCCAGCAATAATTTCTACAGTATCGCCTTTTTTAATCTTTAATCCCATTACAGAACCTCCGGAGCAAGTGAAACAATTTTCATGAAACCTGAATATCGTACTTCACGTGCGATAGGTCCAAAAATACGAGTTCCAATTGGCTCTTCTTTATCATCAATTATTACAGCTGCATTTTCATCAAAACGGATAAGTGAACCATTTTCACGTTGTACCTCTTTTTTAGTACGAACAACAACAGCTTTAACCACTTTACCTTTTTTAACTTTACCAGTTGGAATAGCTTTTTTTACAGATGCTACGATTACATCACCAACACTTGCGTATCTTCTCTTAGATCCACCAAGAACCTTAATACACATGATTTCTTTCGCACCACTGTTATCAGCAACAGCTAAACGTGTAAATCCCTGAATCATTACTCAGCTCCTGTTTTAAGAACTGTTCCAAGACGGAATTTTTTACGTTTTGATAATGGACGACACTCAATAGCTGTTACACTATCACCAACTTTAAGTTGATTATTCTCGTCATGAATTAAATATTTTTTAAAACGCTTAACAATTTTGTGATAACGTGGGTGTAGTACCTTACGCTCAACCAAAACAGTTGCTGATTTATCACCAGCTATTGTTACGACTACACCAGTAATTTCTCTTTTATGTGTCATCGTTGCTCCTTACGCAATGCTAGCGAGTGCTGTATTAATACGTGCAAGATCTTTTTTTGCAACGCGTAGCTCGCTTGTATTTGTTAACTGCATCAACTTTTGCTTGACTTTTAAAGTAAACAGCTCATTCTTTTTCTCTTTTAATAGTGCATTTAGTTCATCTGCACTTTTCTCTTTTAAATCAGTATACTTCATTGCTCATCTCCGCAGATATAATCTTCGTCTTAAACGGCAATTTGTGCATAGCTAGTAGTAACGCTTCACGCGCCCATGAATCTTCAACACCAGCCATCTCAAAAATAATACGACCTGGTTTAATATTCATAACCCACTTATCTACAGCACCTTTACCTTTACCCATACGAGTTTCTAGTGGTTTAGCTGTTAAAGGTTTATCTGGAAATACTCTAATCCAAATCTTACCAGTACGTTTAATATGACGAGTCATAGCAATACGTGCTGCTTCAATTTGACGACTATCAATACGTCCTGCTTCTATAGCCTTAAAACCAATCGAACCAAATGCTAAAGTATTAGCTTTAGCAGATTTACCGCGGTTACGGCCTTTCATCATTTTACGATATTTCGTACGTTTAGGCATTAACATAATTAGTTACCTTTTCTGCGACCACGTGGACGCTCTTTTTTCTCTACAGATTCAGGTTGAATTCCTTTTGCAAGAACCTCACCTTTGAAAATCCATACTTTAATACCTATGATTCCATAAGTAGTGTGAGCTTCTGCAAAACCATAATCGATTTTTGCACGAAGAGTATGTAAAGGTACACGACCCTCTAAATACCACTCAGTACGTGCCATTTCAGCTCCACCTAAACGACCAGCAACAGCTACTTTAACACCTTTAACACCAGCGCGTTGTGCATTTTGAATCATCTTCTTCATTGCACGACGGAAAGCTGTACGACGCTCTAGTTGAGTTGCAACACTCTCAGCTGCAAGTTGTGCAGATGTATGAGGTTTTTTCTCTTCTTTAATGTTAAGAGCTACTTCTTTACCAACAAGGGCTTGAACTTTTACTTTAAGTTTCTCAATATCTGCACCCTTTTTCCCAATAATAATACCAGGACGTGCAGCTACTAATGTAACGCGTAAACGTTTTGCTGTTCTTTCAATGATGATATTACTAACACCAGCATAATAAAGCTCTTTTTTCAAGAATGTACGTACTTTGTGGTCTTCACCAACATTAGTCGCAGCATTTTGAAAGTTTGGAAACCAACGTGACTCCCAGTTACGATTAATTCCTAATCTTAGACCAATCGGATTTACTTTTTGTCCCATATTTAGTTACCCTCGCTTTTGCTTACTTCTACAAAAATGTGTGATGTTGGCTTACGGATTCCCGAAGCACTACCACGTGCACGTGGCTTAAAACGTTTAAGTACTGGACCTCTATCAACACGACAAGAAGTAACAACCATCTCTTCTGGCTCACTATCAGCATTTGCAACAGCTGAAGCGATAACCTTAGAGATGATACCAGCTGCTTTATTTGGAGTAAACTCCAAAGCTGCTAGTGCTTCTTCTGCATTCATACCTTGTACTTCACGTGCTATAAGGCGCGCTTTTATAGGAGATAGGCGAATAAATTTAAGAGTTGATGTTGCCATTACTTACCTACCTTTTTCTGAACAGAACCTTTGTGACCTTTGAACGTACGAGTTGGAGCGAATTCACCCAACTTGTAGCCAATGTGATTCTCTGTCACATATACAGGTACAAACTGACGTCCATTATGTACATTTAAAGTAAGACCTATCATTTGTGGTATTACTGTACTACGACGTGACCATGTCTTAATTGGTTTTTTGTTTTTTTCCTCTTTTGCTGTAATCACCTTTTTTAAAAGATGATCATCAACAAATGGGCCTTTTTTTATTGAACGTGACATCTATCTACCTTTTCGGATTCGATTTACGTCGAGAGATGATTAATGCATCGCTCGCTTTTTTACGACGTGTCTTAGCACCTTTAGTCGGTTTACCCCATGGAGTAACCGGGTGACGCCCTGAGTTAGTTTTACCTTCACCACCACCGTGTGGGTGATCAATCGGGTTCATAGCAGAACCACGAGTCTGAGGACGAATACCTAAGTGACGTTGACGACCAGCTTTACCGATAACCATATTTACATACTCTTCATTACCAACACTACCAATTGTCGCAATACATTCGCCAAGAACTTGACGCATTTCTGAACTAGGAAGTCTCAAAATAACGTATTTACCTTCACGACCCATCAACTGAACTGAAGCACCAGCACTACGTGCCATTTGAGCACCTTTACCAGGTTTCATTTCAATATTATGGATAATTGTACCAACTGGGATATTTTTCATTTTCATTGCATTTCCAGGTTGAATATCAAGTCCTGATTCTGCAGCTTCGATTTTATCACCAACTTTTAAACCACTTGGTTGAATGATGTAACGTTTTTCACCATCAGCATAATTAATTAAAGCGATACGACAATTTCTATATGGGTCATACTCAATTGTTGCTACTGTACCTTCAATCCCAAACTTATTACGTTTAAAATCGATTATACGATAAAGCTTTTTTGCACCAGCTTGTTTATGACGTGAAGTGATACGACCGTTGTGATTACGTCCAGCGTGTGTACCAAGTTTTTTAAGAAGCCCTCTAACAGAAGGCTTAGCCGTAATGTCACCTGAATCTATATTTGTTAAGAAACGACGAGCGGGGGTTATTGGTCTATAAGATTTCATTGCCATAGTTATACCGCCAAACTTTCAATTTTAGCATCTTCAGGTAATCTAACGTAAAACTTTTTTACATCTTTTTGTTTACCTGCAAGACCTCTAAAACGTTTTGTTTTACCCGCTTGATTAAGTGAATTAATACTTAGGGGCTTAACACCAAAATATTCTCTAAAAATCTCTTTAAGACCGTTTTTAGTCACACGAGGAGATGTTTGAACAACAATTACACCACTCTCTTGCAATGCAAGAGTTTTTTCTGTGTAGATGATTGATTTAATATCTGTAATATCTGCCATCTTATGCCTCTTTTACCAAGTTGTCATAAACAGCTTTTTCCATAACAACTGAATGAAATGTACTTGCTAAATATGCGTTAAGTTCGTTCTCTTCAACAAGATAAACGTTCTTAATATTTCGGTATGCTTTATAGCTATTTTCATCAATAATTTGTTGAACTACTAATGTATCTCTTTGGTTTAACTTACTAAGAGTCGCTACTGCATCTTTTGTTTTACCTGATTCAATTGCACATGAGTCAGCTACAAACAATTTTCCTAAATTACTAAGTTCATTCAAAGCGAAGTTAAGCGCAAGTTTCTTCTGCTTTTTATTCACTTTTTGAATGTAGTTACGGTTGTTTTTTGAACCAAATGCTACACCACCGCCAACAAAAATTGGACTTCTACGGCTACCAGCACGGGCACGTCCGCCACCTTTTTGAGCCCATGGCTTTTTACCACCACCGCTTACTTCTGTACGTGTTTTAGTCTTCGCCGAGTTTGCACGCGTACCTGATTGGTACGACTTTACATATAGGTATAAGTTGTGTGCGTTAACTTCAGCATATGAAGCTGGCAAGCTAAGTTCACTTGCTGCTTCAAATTTGTCGTTTAATACTACTACGCTCATTTAGTTACCTTTATACGTCCCATTGCGCCATTTGCACCTGAAACAGAACCTTTTACTGCAAGAATCATATTTTCAGAATCAAATGAAACAACTTCATTTTGAACTGTTACTTTATCAACACCATAATGTCCTGGCATTTTACGTCCTTTTTGAACGCGACCTGGCCACTCAGCATTACCAATTGAACCTGGAGCTCTGTGAAAACGGCTACCATGTCCACCTGGACCACCTGCAAAATTCCAACGCTTAATTACACCAGCAAAACCACGACCTTTTGTTTTAAAAGATGTTTTAATACGTTTTGCTTCGCTTAATACGCTAACATCTTGATCACCAGCTTGTGTACCAGCTGCAAGTGCTAATGTTGCAAAGTTGTTAAATTCAGCTGAAAGGTCATACTTTTTTTGTTGACCCTCAATAGATTTATTTTTTTTCTTACCATTGCTGTAAGATACAATCGCTGTGCCATCTTCAGTTGCTTCACACACTTTAGCATTAATTACTTTTAAAAGTGTAACTGGAGTACTTGGAACACTAACAGTTCTGCTCATACCGATTTTTTCTACGATAAATTCCATCACAGTCTCCCTATTTGCCCATAGAGCGAACTTCTACGTCCACTTCAGGTGCTAAATCTAGCTTAGTTAATGAATCAATAGTATCAGGTGTTCCAGATACAATGTCAATAACACGGCTGTGAATACGAATTTCAAACTGCTCACGTGCTTTTTTATTAACGTGTGGAGATTTTAAAACAGTATATTTACGGATTTTCGTAGGCATTGGTATAGGACCAGCAATTGCTGCACCTGTACGTTTAACTGCTTCGATAATCGACGCAACAGAACGATCTAGCACACGATGATCGTACGCTTTTAGTTTCAGTCTAATCTTTTCCATTATTTTCCTTATAAAGAACTCGTTGGTTTTAGCCAACAGAAATAAAGACGCGATTATACCCGAGTAAATACAAAGAGTCAACACTTATATGGCTTCTAAGGCTATTTTATATAAATTTATTTCCTTACATAAAGGAAACTATGATATTATTGCCTTATGACAATTATTCAATCACTTTTTGAAGATCCACCAAAGCGTGCTCGTTTTACTACACGTAAAATTACACTTGAAAGTAATAATACTATTATATATGGCATCAGTGGTAGTGGTAAAACTGCATTAATTCTAAATTATTTACACACACTGCATAAAAAAAGCTTCTTATATCTAGATTTAAACGATTTACGCCTTAATGATGGAATCGAAAATGAAAATTTAGACGACTTTTGCAAAATTAACAAAGTAGATGTACTTGCAATTGAAAATTATAATGAGATTTTAAAGCTTCCAGATGTCAATCAAATTTTATTAACAACCAATAAGCCACTACATATTGATGGATTTAAATCAATAAAATTAATGGGATTAGACTTTGAAGAGTTTATAGCTTTTGATGCACGCTTTGAAAATTTGCAAGAGAGTCTTAGCCATTACCTTAAAAATGGCACCTCTGCTGAAATGCTATTTACACACGAGAGTCAACATACTAGATTACTTCAAAGTATGCTCAAACTGAGATTAAACGATATTGAAATTCAAATAATGATAAGAGCGGCACAAGATAGTGCAAGAAAAATTTCAGCACACCAAATGTTCACAAAAATAAAACTGCAGATGAAAATATCTAAAGATAGTTTTTATAAATCCTTTGAAGAGTTACAAAAAAAAGGATATATCTACTTAATAGAGAAGTTTGAGCAGCCAAGAGCGTCAAAAAAACTATTCTTATATGACTTTAGATTGCAAAGTATTCTTAGTTTTAAAAAAGACTTTAATATAACATTTTCAAATTTGATTATTTTAGAGCTTATAAAACTTGCATTAGAAGTCACCTACACCGATGAAGTAGATTTTTACATAGATAAAGAAAAAAGAGCGATATTGATTGCACCATTTCTAAATCATGAGCAACTTGATGTAAAGCTACATAAGCTAGATAACATGATTAAAGATTCACAAATACAAAAAATTGAAATTGTCACTATGAATAGGGAACAACACTTTAAATATAAAAATATTGAGTGTGATATAGCTCCATTTACACAGTGGGCATTAATTAATTAAATATGTTCACTCTTTAGTGACAAACCTTTTATATGTGTTATTGGGTAGGCAAATACGATTCCCTCACCCTCGCCTACAATATCTAACTCTTTCATTACAGTGCTAATAACTGTATCTACACGTTTAGTAGGGAAAATAAACATTAAGTTCAAGTCAGTAGCTTCGTGTTCAAGACGGTTATAAAAGCTATCTATTTCATCAACTCCCATACCATGAGCTTCCATTATAGTAACACCAGTAGCCCCTGCCTCTTTAGCAGCTTTTAGTGCCTGCTCTTTTTTATTATGTGGCACAACTATATGTACAGCTGAAAATTGCTGTTTATATGAATGACGCTTTCCATCTACGCTAATTGTTGCAAGTCTCATATTGTCAGCATCTGCGAGTGCTTCTTGAAGTTCTAAAATATGTTCAACTTCAAGTTCATGTCTACCTTTAATACCCATCTGTTCAGCGATTATTCCATAAAGCATAACCGTAATCATCGGAAAAAGTGAGGCGAATGCAACAAGTCCAAAACCATCAATTAGTGGATCTCGTCCATCTATATTTGTAGCTAGTCCTAAACCAATTGCAGCAACCAAAGGAACTGTAACGGTTGATGTAGTTACCCCACCACTATCAAATGCGATAGGAACAATATATTTTGGAGCAAATGCAGTCAGTGCAATTACAAAAGCATAACCTGCAATAATATAATAAACAATATGTCCACCATCTATAATCCTAAAAGCACCAAGCGCAATACCAACAGCAACTCCAATAGCAACATATCCACGAAGAGCAAAATCATTAATTTTACCATCACTTATCTCTTTAGCTTTTTTAGCAATTGCCATAAGAGCAGGTTCTGCCATTGTTGTAGAAAAACCTATAGCAAAGCCAAAGATATATATAATAACATTACTATCGCTTTTAGTAAGTTGCTCTGCCATTGTCTCACCAAGAGAAAAAAGACCCATCTCAAGACCCATAATAAAAGCATAAAGTCCAATTATTACAAGAACAAAACCAATTAACACCTCTTTTAAGTTTTCAATAGATTTTTTAATTACTACATATTGAAAAAATAAAATTACTAAAAGAATAGGTAAAACATCCATAATTACAGAAAAAATCCCTGTAATAAATGAAACTAAAGAAAAACCTGAACTAGTGCTATTTTCTACAGTTTGAGTAACAATAGGAGCTATTGTTGCTGTATCAATCAACTCATACACTACAATTCCATAGAGTTGTACAAATATCATCGGAGTTAGTGAAGCAAATGCGATAAGCCCAAAACCATCTAGAACTGGTGAACGCCCCTTAATTGTTGTTGCAAGTCCAATTCCTAGTGCTGCTACTAGTGGTACGGTCACAGTTGATGTAGTTACTCCACCTAAGTCATATGCAAGTCCTACAATTTCATGTGGGGCATAAGAGGTCGTACCAACGACTAAGATATACCCTGTAATAATGTAGTAGTGAATTGGGTGTCCAAGTAAAATACGAACCACACCAAGGACGATTGCAAAACCTACAGAAAATGCAACAACTAAACGTAGAATTGTAGCATCAATCCTCCCAGCGCTTATCTCTGCTGCTTTTTCTGCAATTACAAAGAGTGCGGGTTCAGCAATTGTTGTACCAAAACCGATTAAAAAAGCAAACACAATAATCCAATACTTTGAACCCTTATGTGCAAAATCTCTGGCTAGTCCCTCGCCAATAGGAAAAATTCCAACTTCTAATCCAAGTAAAAAAACAGCAAGCCCAACTCCAACTATACCAAGTCCAAAAGCAGTAGACATCCACCCCTCAGGCACTGCTTCAATAATCGCTAATTGAAAAAAAAGAATAACCAATACAATTGGTAAAAGATCACGAAACGATTCTTTTAAAAGTTTAATAAAGGAAGCAATGCTTAACACCCAGTAATCCCTTGATTTAAAAATTAAAATAATAGTACACTAACAACCTTAAAACAAAAGAAAGAGAAAAATGTTTGATAAAACCTTATGCGGTATTGATGAAGCAGGACGAGGTCCACTTGCAGGTCCTTTAGTTTTTGCAGGAGTAAAGTTACACCAAAATATTGAAGGCTTAGCTGATTCTAAAGCTATTAGTGAGAAAAAACGTCTGCTTTTGTACAGCGCGATAAAAGAGTATGGTGAAATATCTGTTGTTATTACGTCAGCAAATATAATTGATGAGATTGGTCTTTCTCAGTCTATTAAAAATTCTCTTAATCAAATAATGCGAGAAATAGATACGAATAATTTTTTATTTGATGGTAATAGTAAATATGGATTTGAAAATTTAGATACTATGGTAAAAGCAGATAGTAAAATTGCGCAAGTTAGTGCTGCTAGTATTATTGCAAAAGTAACACGTGATAAAATAATGGTAGAACTCTCAGATAAATATCCAAATTATGGTTTTGAAAAACATAAAGGTTATGGTTCAACTGCACACATTGCTGCAATAAAAAAGTATGGCTATAGCGATATTCATAGACATAGTTATAAAATAAAGGCACTAGAAGAGTGAAAACAATTACACATATCGAAGATGCACTAAAAGATTTAAATAGTGAGCTTAAAGAACTAATGTTTAAAACAAATGTTGCTATGAAACAAAGAGATGATGAAGTTCTATTAATCCAGCAACAAAAAAGAGTTTTAGAGCAGACTTTAGAGGATTTATCTCACCTTAGAGACAATCCACCAAAATCAGTTTCAGCTTGTAAAACAAATGAGCAAGCGCAAGGTTAATCATTATGGACTTTTGACTTATCTGCTTTTAGAATCAACACTACTCCAATAATTGCTGCAATAAATGAAGCACTAAAGACTCCAAGTTTAACAGCAGAAATTAGTGTCTCATCTACGAATGCTAATTGAGTTATGAATATAGACATTGTAAAACCTATTCCACCTAAAAAACCTACTGCAATTATCTCACTCCAACTTAAATCTTCTGGTTTTTGTACAATATTTAATTTAGTAGCCAAATATGTAAATCCAAAAATTCCAATTGGTTTTCCTACAATTAAACCAAATATTACACCTAAGACAACCATCATATGTGAAGATACTGCACTAAAATCTATTAAAACACCAGCATTAGAAAATGCGAATAAGGGCATAATAAAAAATGCAGAAAAGCTATGAAGCTGATGTTCTAACTTGACTAGTGGATTTTGAACCTCATCATAAGCATAGGCGATATTTTCTAATGAATCAATTTGATGATGATTTAAGATAGCTACACTATCTATATGCTCCTCAAAAGAGGAGATAGATTTTTTTGAATTAATGATAAAACTTTTCTCATCAATTTTTGATCTAATAGGAATAGAGAACGCAAGTAGTACACCTGCTATGGTCGCATGAATACCGATGTCATGTATAAAAATCCATAAAGCTATACCTAATATTAGATATGGCCAGAGTTGCGTTACGCCTTTAAAATTCAGAAGCCAAAGAAGCGCATACACAATCCCAGCATAGATAAAATAATTTGCATGAATCTCATTTGTATATACAGTTGCTACAACTAAAACAGCACCTAAATCATCAACAACAGCAAGAGCTACTAAAAACAGTTTTAAAGCTGGACTTACTCTTTTGCCTAATAACATTAAAATACCCAATGCAAACGCAATATCAGTAGCCATAGGAATACCAAAACCAATAGGGTTATCTAAATTTAGCCCCACATAAATCAAAGCTGGTATAACCATCCCTCCGATAGCTGCTACTATTGGAAAAGCAGCTTTAGTAACAGATGATAATTCACCTATTAACATCTCTCTTTTTATCTCTAACCCAACCATTAAGAAAAATAGTGCCATCAATCCATCATCAATCCAATAAGTTAGACTCATAGAGATAGTATGACCACCTAAAGTTACACCCAGAGGCATGTGCCATAAATCAAAATATGATTCTGAAAGTGATGAATTGGCAACTAAAACGGCCAATAGTGTCGCTACAAATAACAGTACCCCACTAAATGACTCATCTTTAATAAAGTGTTGAATACTCTTTAAATGTTCATTCATATCAATTATCCTTCTATTTATTAATCTATTTCAATACTCTCAACTCTATTTCTACCCAGTTCTTTTGCCCTATATAAAGCTTTATCAGCGCGTAAGAAGAGGGACTCTGCGGGTTCTTCTAATATATATTCTGTTGTCCCAAAACTACATGAGATAAATAAATCATCTTCAAATTCAATCTGATTAATACACTCTCTTAACGTTTGACAAACTTCAATAGATTGTCTAAGATTAGTTTCTGGTAAAATAACGGCAAACTCCTCACCACCCCATCTTGAAAAACAGTCATTGCCTCTTAATCTATTTTTTATAAATGTTGACAACTTTTGCAGTATCGTATCTCCAACTTTATGACCAAACTTATCATTTACTTTTTTAAAATAATCAATATCAATTATAACAATAGAAAGAGCATGCTTATAACGCTTAGCCCGAGAAATCTCTTTATCTAGCATAGACTCAAACATTCTTCTATTGGATATTCCTGTTAAAGAATCAGTAATTGAAAGGTATTCAATCTCTGAGACCTTCTTTTCTAATTCCCTGTTTTTATCTTCAAGTTCTCTATTTTTCTCTTCAAGAAGTTTTGTAAGTGTTGCATTACCTTCATTTAAAAATTGGTTTTTCTTAATAAGCTCACTTTGTGCAACTCTTCTTTCATGAATACTTTGATGTGCTCCAATCATACGGACAATTTCACCATCAACACCATATTCAACTACTTTTGCTCTATCAAATATCCATAGATATGTTTCATCTTGCTTTTTACATCTATATTCAATTTCATATTTGTCTATTTTCCCAGTAGTATATAGTTCAAAATGTTTCATTACAATAGAGTAATCATCAGGATGAATAATATTTTCCCATGTAAAAACATCATTAGCAAAAACACCTACATCATATCCAAGCATTCTGTACCAACCTGAACTTCTTTCAACATGTCCAGTAAGTGCATTCCAATCCCAAGTTCCCTCATTAATAATATCAAGAATTGAGTTTAATGTACTATCTGCTGCTTTAAGAGTTTTATGAGAGTAAGTTATTTCCATGTATATTATCTTTTTTAATTGAATTAAAACATAATACAATAAATTTATTAATTTTATATTATCAATAAAAGCAACATTTAAACGTATGCTATATTTAAATGTTACTCTTTCTTATCTAGTTAATCATCGTCGTCTTCTTCATCGTCATGATGTTCTTTTTTCTTTTTTGACTTTTTGTATTCATCTTCTTCATCATCCTCATGATGCTCTTTTCTCTTCTTTAATTTTTTATAATCATCATCTTCTTCATCGTCACTATGGTTATTGTACATATCCTTTTTATGATACATTTTTTCATCTGCACTAGGTTTACCTTTACTAGCCCAAGATGGTTTATCTGCCAACAATACCTGTGAACCAAACAAGAACGATAGTAAAACAAAAAATTTAACCAGCAAACTATTCATATTTTTCCTTTAAAATTATTTCGTCGCCATTATAAAATTCACCCAAACAAAATATATATTTGCAAGCAGTGCTATAACAACACCAATTACTGGAATTATTACTAACACATTTAATAAAAAGTGAATTAATGTAGGCAACCATATCTTACCAAACGGCTGTTTGACGATAGCTAATCTTACTATAAATGTCCCAATAAAACCAAAAAAGAAAGTTAATAACCCCGCAACTATTCCAATTGCCATAATTACTCCAATCAATTTATTTACGTTATTGTATGGTTAATATTATATAATTAAGGTTAAAGTTAATTAATGTATTACAAAAAGAAAGATATTTTATTAACGCCCACTCTTATTGTAAGTTTAGAAAATTATAATAATTTTTAGGTATCTTTATTTAGTCACTTCTACTACTTTTTGTGCATCAGAAATTTCTTGAGGGCTTTTCTTATTAATTGGAGCATAAAAACCACTGTACACAACTAGCACAAGCAATACAAAAAATATAATTGATGCTGTAATCTCTAAAAATTTTTTCATTATTGAATCCCATTTTTCATTTTGTTGCCATTTTACAACTATGAGCCTTTTAATCAGTTTGTAAAATATAAAAATGATTAGTTTGCTATCTTTGAGGTTTCAAAAATACTACTATCATCACAAATTTTTAAACGCATCTCATCATATGTTTTTGCTTTTATATAAAAATTCAACCAGCTCTCAAGCCAGTATGGAATCTCTTTTGAACTTCCCCAGTTGTTGACCGTAGATTGTGCAATACCTAACAAAAGAGAGAGATCCTTTTTCTTAAGTTTAGCATTTGACAAAAGTAAATTTAGTTTAACTTTATCCATGAGCGAAATTATACCATAATATATTCAATAGAGTATATTATTAAGGTTATATTTACTCTAAAGAGTATATAATTGCATTGCTATTAAAGATTTTTAATAACATCTTCTCGTTTTCATTACTCCTTGATAACCTAAATCATTAATGTGGTTTAGGTTAACTTTTCGGAGAATTTAACTATAGGAATATATATGTCTAATTTTGAAACTGTTTTAATACAAGCGTTACTTGAGACAAATGAAGAGTTTGAAAAAAAAGGCCTACTTAATGAGCGTGAAAAGATTGATAATGCTGTGCAGATGTCGCTTTTTGAAGCTGATTCAAGTCTTTATAACATAAAAGATATGTTAGAATATATTATAAATAAATAACTTTCTTACGCTAAAGCAATACAATTTGTACATTTTGAATTGGCGAATGATTGTTTAATTTAGCTATGAATTGTGCCTAGTACTTAAATTAGCACATATTATTCTATTTTTTAGCTGATTGAAAAACCTAAATGGTTCATCTAGTTTGCAGAGCGATTTTGATTATCACGCATGAATGGTAATATTTGTTAGAAGACATTATATGCTTGAATATTCCTACTACAGACATATAGAGCAGAAAAAATCTGCTCAAAATGAAAGGCTACAGAGGTGTAACGTTTTCGGCTTGAGGACCTTTTTCGCCTTCACCAATTGAGAAAGTAACTTTTTGACCTTCATTTAGTGAAACACGATTGTGACCATCGCTATTAATTTGACGGAAGTGTACGAATACATCTTTACCACCATTTTCTTGTTCAATAAATCCGAAACCTTTGTCATCATTGAACCATTTAACCGTTCCATTTGTTAATTCTGCCATTGAGAATCCTTTGTATTTTATACACCGCATTTCTAGGGTGCTTGAAAATCTAATAATAAGTTTTATTTTAGGTGAATTTTACTGTTAACTAAAAAGTTATCAATATAAAGCAAACTAAAGATGTAACTAGAATCATCTTTCATTGTCGGAAGTATATCTTAATATTAATAAAAGTGTTAGAAAATGGCTGCATAATTTAGGTTGAAATCAACTTTCTTATTTTATTGTCTTTATTTTTAAGCCCAATATACGATTTAATGAAAAAATTGGGTGAGTAAAAACCCTTTGAAAGTTCGATAGAATGGTGTCTAAAAAGGGTTTATTTATAATGAGTTGTAAAAAAGTGTAAAAAGTTGTCCTAAATGTCATTCAAAAAGTGTCATAAATAAAGGTACTAGGAGAGGTGTCAAGCGAAGTGCTAAAATCAGCAGTATAGAAAACTGCTAAGAAGTAGTTTTTACAACCGAAAGCTTAAAGAAACAGAGTAGTTCTGTTAAAGTCTTTTTTCAACAAAGTTGAAAGGAGATGTATGCTTAAA